>WNEZ01001790.1_pt1 | contig 31592 bp, 32 predicted proteins | sample 5400521 | NCBI WGS metagenome assembly WNEZ01 (sample SAMN13153339, study PRJNA577476) | soil metagenome | isolation source: 120 cm saprolite under Douglas fir tree site 2 hole 1 replicate 1 | place: USA:California | collected 2015-04-18 | reverse complement strand
CCGTTGGCCTGCTCCTTCCACAAACGCTGACAGAAGGCTTGAAAAGCCTAGATACTTCGCCTCGTGTGTTGGCGCACGACCAAAGGCGATGACTTGTAGCACCAACGTATCTACGAACTGTCCCCGCAAGGGTAGGACATGGGATAAAGAACCATGTCCAATTGAAAGAGACGGCGCGTAGTAGTAGCCCAGGACACGGGCCACAGGGAGCGGATATCGCGTTTACACCTGTGTTGTCTGAGTTAGGTTGTGCGTGCAGCCACCTACTTGCGAGTGGGGTTCCTGCAGGAACATGGTCAACGTCCCTCCAATGCTCAGAAGCTTATCCCCTTCTAGGGGTTTGAGAGTGTCACTAAACAGAAAAGACGCTCCCCACAAAGCCGCGAGAGCGAAAAGAACCAGGTATTCTTTGGGTTTCATGTGTCTGATGCTCCTGATGTTGAAAATGCAGTATATCACATGGAATGGGAGGGCAGCTTTGGTTCATTTGCATGAGCCGACGGAGGCGGTCAGGTATTTGAGCAGTTACTTTAGTTTTTCCAATATTGAACTAGAAATGAGGGCGCTTATCCTGGCAGGCATATTCCTCACAGGTAACGAACATAAAATCAAGAGGTTATCTTGAAGGTGTCTTGAGGATATCTTGATGAGCATGAGGGCACAAAAAACACTCTCTGCTGTCGCGTTCTCGTCATTCGGGCTACATTACTGGTTTGTAATGTAGCCTAATGCTGTAGAGCTTCCCTATCGCTTTAGGTGCGCTGATACTATATCATCCTGAATATTTCCCCAGGTCGGAGCGCGCCAGTAGCGGCGGAGCGTCAGGTTGTCCCCAGGCTGGTTCGCCGTACTGCTTACCAACCCTGCATGAACCAGGTGGTTCAATGCTTCCAACAGCACGCTAGGCCGTAGTTGGCTGGGACTGATTTGCCAATCTAGAAGGATCCCTTGTAACTCTGTCAGCATGACTCCATCGGTGTCCGGCAGAGTTGATAACACCAGGTTTGCCAGTTGCTGTTGCGCGCGACGACGCGCCTGCTGTTCTAGGGTCTCTTGCTGCCACCTCTGTGTTGCTGGCAGAGAGAAGAAGCGCATCTCGAAGCGGCAGACCGCTGCTCCGCGCTTCATACAGGTACGCTCGGCCACTTTCACCTTCTCGCCATAGCGTTCCGCTGCTCCTTCGATAGCTCCCAAGAGCACAGGACATAGCTGGCGGGGGCTATCATAGATCAATGCAAATATATTTTGATTGGCTGAAAGAGCCTCGTACTTGAAGAGTGGAGGTGTCAAGCCATCTGCCGTGCGACGCATCTGGGCATGGGCATTACTCATCGCTAGCAAAAGTTCATGTCCATTGTGCACCTGAGCGAGCAGATAAGCACAGAGGTGGCTCGTCAGACCGTTGATCATGAAATAGTGTCCATACTCACGTAAAATCAGGTCGGCAGAAATGCCCGTGAGTTGGCAGGCAGCACCTACTCCCGCCAATAGCGTCTTGTCATCGTAGACGCGGCTCGTCAGAGGCGAAGTTGCGGGTGTTTCGCCAATAGTAGCCCGATACATGTTGAGAAGTGTACTGCCAAAGCGTTCACCCAGAAATTTCTCCCAGGTGACAAAAATCAAACCATGCATACAATATCCCTCCCATCTAAGGCATGATCCTACAACTACAACTACTATAACTACCTGAGCCATAATTGGCTCTCAACCCCAACCAGGATTTTTCAGCCTGAACCGCCTTTAGCATCTCTTTATCAGGTATGAGCATCGAGCTCCAAGGGGATGATAAACTTTCCCTTCTACATAACTTTTCCATACTCTAACTAATATAACCAACTACGAGAGGATTATTAACATCATGCCCCAGAACAGTACTTTTGGATTTGGTAATCTAGCATGTGCAGTTTAGCATAATTAACGGAATGATTTCGAAAAGGTGGAAGGCAAACACTAAGATATGTATAGGGGGAGCTTCGCTCAAAACGCTCCCGCCTGGTAGGGAGACTTGATATTAAGAGAAAAAAGAGGAAAAGAAATGAGCCAGTTACAGCTTTTCTTACGGGCAACCCGTGCCGCTACATTGCCCGTGATGCTAGCGCCCGTGCTAATTGGCTCAGTGCTGGCCTGGCAGCAGGGCATGCCTTTTCAGTGGGGATTGTTTGCGCTGGCGCTGGTGGGCGCTTTAGCAGCTCACCAGGGTGCAAACGTCGTCAATGATGTCTTCGATTTTGCTGCGGGCACAGATCAGGCAGCACAAGAACTGATGCCCGAGGGCACGACGATTACCACCGGTTCCCAAACGATCCTGCGTGGGCAGCTTTCTTTGCGAGCCTACCGAGGACTGGCTATTGCACTGTTTGCGCTGGCTCTTGTGTGCGGGGTGGTGTTGACCTTCTTTCGTCCATGGACGTTGGCCTTCGGCGTACTCGGGTTCTGCCTCGCTTTCTTCTACGTTGCCCCGCCTCTGCGCCTGGCGTACATTGGACGCGGCCTGGGTGAACTGGACATCTTGATCTCATTTGGCATTCTACCGCTCGTCGGCTCTTACTATATCCAAACGGGGCATGTTACCCTCAATGCAGTGCTCGCTTCACTGCCGGTGGGCCTCTACACGACCGCTGTGCTCTATTTTCACCACTTCTTGCACTGGCGAGCCGACAAGGTGGTCAACAAGGTCACGCCCGTAGTGGCATTAGGCGAACGTGGCGCACGCATCGTCGGCGCAGTCCTGCTCTCTCTGATCGCAATAACACTGTTACTTGACGCTGTACTCCAAGTCTTCCCCTGGTACAGTGCTATTGCCGCACTCACAGTCATCCTCGTCTTTTCAGCCCTGCGGCAGGCAAATGGTGATCTAAAAGGTTATATCAGGTTGATGGCGACGAACCTGAACGCGAACTTGTTAGCCGCTCTCGTGATTGTGGTGGCATTGCTAGTACGCGGCTTTGCCCATATCTAAACGCCTCCCTTATGGCTATTCACAGACCCTTCTCTTGGCAAGAGTTGCCAAACACGATACAATCTGCTACAGAGGTAAGTCAGTTACCACGTCCCATAGAATGGGACGGGCTTGTGTCTGTGCTCCACCGCAATTCTGCATACCTGGAGAGGCGTGCAGCTTTGATTTCGTCGCACGACACATCAGGGGCAACTGACAACTGCCCCGTGCTCGCCCAGTCTTGCCGGACGAGCAACGTTCGCATCGTTATGTTCCGAGCACCGACCAAATCAGCATGGAGCGTGTAATGACAGTTCTGACAGAGAAAGAGCAAGCCTTTGTTGGGTCTATTGGCATCACAGGTATGTCCACACACGGGACAAGCCTTGCTTGTATAGTGCGCGTCTACCTTGATTGCCATGCTCTCATGCAAGAGGGCTTTATAGGCAATCATGCTCTGCAATTCCGCAAAGGACCACTTGGAATAGGCCGCATTGGCCCGTCGTTGCTTCAGGCTTTCTTTCTTGCCTCTCTTGCGACGGGTTCGCTCGCGGATATCTGTCAGGTTTTCCAGGCCGATGAGGCTGTGGGGGTGTCGGGTCACGATGCGTTTGGAGACCGCATGATTGGCGTCTTGCTTCAACCGTCTCTCTCGTCCACTAATCACCATGAGGCGACGTGTAGCGGAACGAGTGCCTTTCTTTTGCAGACGCTTTCTCAGTCTCGCGTAATGGTTGGCCTTGGGAACGATACCCTTCCCAGTATGGAAGGAACATTCCCCTTTCGTCGTCGAGGTTACGGCCAGGTAGCGTACGCCTACATCCACACCTACCACGCTCGTATGGGTCTCTGGTGTTGGGTCCGCTACTTCGATTTCCAGGGAGATGAGCAGATAAAACTGCTTCTTGGGTTTGTCGTACCACAGCTTCGCAGCACCAATCTCAGCACCCTTCTGGATAAGGGCAACATGTGCATCATACCCAGTGTAGGGGACAATCACACGCCCAGAGAGCGTCAGGATGCTGACACGCTGCTCACGCTTGAAGCTGTAGTCTTTGCGGTGCTGATAGGTCAGGGTAGGAGAGACATACGTGGGCGGTTTGTCCAAGCCCTTGTACCGTTTCTTCGTTCTGCCAGCCTTGCGGTGTGCAGCGTTTTGCTTGACTTTGGTCCACAAGGTTTTGTAGGTCGCACCGACCTGGCGGGGAACGCTGCATGCCATTTGGGAAGGCAGATGAAAACGGGCACGCACCTCATCGTAGGTGCCATCTTGCAGAGCCACGCGATTGCTCATCTTGCCGTGCTCAAAAGCGTACCGGCTGACGTAGTTCAGGGCATCACGATATGCCAGTTGTGTAGCCCGCAACGCATGAAATTGCGCAGCATCGGTATGCAATTTGAGTTTGGCCGTTATCACCGTTTTCATACGTTCTATCATATCAAAGTTTCAACGGCATGTCAAGCAGTGGAAGTAGTTGAAGGTTTTTCCACCGCTCGCGTGCCGTTCTTTCCTCGGGGTACAGGCGTCCGCCGTGTGAGGACACGAGGCGGGCCTCCAGAACGGATTTTCGGTGAAACCTTGTAAGGCTTCACTTATCGAACACCGAAACAGAGGAGACAGTATGACTGCTATAAAAATGTCGTTGCGGACGTTCGCTACCCTCACTCTTTTAATAGGGCTTATAATGTGGATATTTAACCTGGTATTGCCCGCCTTAATTTATATCCATATCGCTTGTGCAATCATAGTGCTTGTGCTTGCAGTCGTGGTATTGTTCTTACCTGCTCCTGCCACCGGCAACATACGCCTGTTGCAGGGTATTGTTGTATTGCTAACAGTCTGCACTATGCTTGCGGGGTATCTCCAATTTCGTGGAATATTTTACGGAATAGCAGCAACGCTCACCCATCTCATACTGGCACTCGCCGTCGTCAGCCTGATCGAGACGACCTTGGCACGACAAAATCGCATCGCGCGGGCGGCGCGGAGCACCTGAGATGTAGTGGCGGGGCTTGCCCCCGCCAGGAATTAAGATATATGGACGATCATACTTTGCCAGAAACAACATTCGCCGTTGCGACGTTGGGTTGCAAGGTCAACCAGGCCGATAGCGAGGCCATCGGCGAGCAGATGAGCGCCGTTGGCTTTGTGCAGCGAGACTTCAGCGAGGTCGCGGATATCTACATCGTCAACACTTGCACCGTAACGCACCTGGGCGACCGTAGTTCACGCCAACTGATCAGCCAGGCACACCGCCGTCATCCTGACGCGTTCCTGGTCGTAACCGGCTGTTACGCAGAATTGAACCCCCAGATTGTGGCAGCGCTTCCTGGGGTCGATCTTGTGGTGGGCAACAAGAGCAAAGAAACGCTGGTAGAGCTCATCCGGGAGCGAAATGTAGTGGCGGGGCTTGCCCCCGCCAGGTTTGACCCCACCAGACCTTCTACCTCGCCAACGCAACACATCCTACCGATGCTCCCGCTTGATGCTCAACACATCGGCAGCGATGTATCGCTCGCTGAAGCGGAACCACAACCTGATAATCCATCTCGTCTCTCGCCTTTCGCATTTCATGGAACCGCCGCGCCCGCAACGGTTAGTGACAGGCCTGCATGGCGCACTCGTGCTCAGATTAAGGTACAGGATGGTTGCGACAATCGCTGCACTTATTGCATCGTTCCCTATGTGCGTGGAGGATCACGCAGCCGCAGCATTGCGTCTGTTGTCGAGCACGTGCAACGCAAGGTCCGCGCAGGCTTTCAGGAGATTGTGCTCACCGGTGTGCACCTGGGGGACTATCATCCGGATGATGACGAACGGCGTGACCTTGGCGACCTGATCACAACGCTCTTGCGCGAGACCGACATCCCGCGCATTCGCGTCTCCTCACTGGAGCCGGAGGATTTTCGCCTGGAGTGGCTGGAGTTATGGGAGAATACACGTATGTGTCGCCATCTCCACCTGCCAATGCAGAGCGGCTCGGATAACATACTGCGGCGCATGGCCCGTCGCTATAAGAGCGCTCGCTATCGCGACATCATCACTACTGCTAAGCGTTTGGTGCCAGGCATCGCCATTAGCACCGACGTCATCACAGGCTTCCCGGGCGAGAGCGAGGATGATTTTGAACAGACCTACCAGCTTGCCACCGAACTGCAATTTGCCAAGGCGCACATCTTCCGTTTCTCGCCGCGCCAGGGTACGGCGGCAGCACGTATGCGTGGGCAAATTCGGGAAGAGATAAAGAAGGCCCGTAGCGAACGCTTGCTCACGCTGAATGAAGCAGATAGTCGGCGCTTCCGCCAGCAGTTCCTGGGCCAGACGGTACAGGTACTGATCGAGAGTCAGAAACACGGGCGCTGGGAAGGGCTGACCGATAATTATCTACGTGTCGAGCTAGATGGTCTGCTTGATGCGCAAACACGCAACTGGCAGCATACGTTGGTCAACGCCCACCTGACACACCTGGTCGATGATGGGGTGTGCGGTGTTGTAGTTAGATGATATCAGAGTGCTGCTGAAGGAAGAAGGATTGTGAAACGCTTGCTCATGAGCCGGACCCCACTCCCAGGGTGGCATGATCGCCCGGGCAACGCCAGAACGTGGCCTTCAATCCCTTACGTTATTGTATACACTCGCCTGCCATGCGTATTTCTTATCCTCCTCACTTTCCTCTTCATCGCCTGTAGTGGTACCGATACATTATCATCCACTTCCCCTATCAACACATCTGCGGCGAACGCCCAACCAACCACCACACCAGCCATCATGGCTACAGGAAATTTTTATGAGTACTCATTGCCGCAGTCGCACAGCGGATTAATGCGACCAGCCATCGATCACGAAGGGCGCCTCTGGTTTGGAGAGATGGGCCATAACTACCTGGCGGTCTTCGATCCACGCACGCAGACACTCCGGCAGATGACGCCGCCACACGGGCGTTCTGGGATCATGGGAGTAGCAGTGGCATCCGATGACACGATTTGGTTTGCTGAACAATCTGCCAATTACATCGGTCACTATTTCCCCAGCAGGGGGCAATACCAGGTTTACTCTCTGCCCACAGTGACCATACCTGATCCTGGCGATGCTGGCAAGATGTTGTCGCTGCCCAGCGCGCCGAATGATGTGACGCTCGATGCTCGTGGGAATGTGTGGTTCACTGAATTGAACGCTGATTCACTCGGGCGGCTTGATACGCACACAGGTAATATCCGGCAGTATCCGCTCTCGGCAAAGAAAAGCTTTCAGACACTCGATCCCTATGGGGTAACTGTTGACCAGCAGGGCATGGTCTGGTTTACCGAGTCCAGCAATAACCATCTTGGTCGCCTTGATCCTGCTACCGGCAAGATCAGTTTTTTCATGATGCCAGGATTGGGAGCAAATACGGCGTTGATGGAGATTGCCAGCGATGTGCATGGTATGATCTGGGCTACTGCTTTTACTGCGGGCCTCTTACTCAGTTTTAATCCACGTTCAAGCACATTCACGCCCTTCTATGCACCATCTTCAGGCAATGGTACGAGCGGGTTGTATGGGTTGACCATCACCCCGAACGGTCAGGTGTGGGTGACGGTGGCGGCGGAGAATGTGATTGCACGGTTGGATGTGGCGGGAAGGCGATTCATCTACTATCCGATTCCCACGAAGGGGAGTCTGCCCCTTGGTGTGGTGATAGGTGCGAACAACGCTCTGTGGTTTACGGAGGCTGGGAGCGATAAGATTGGAATGTTGCAGCCGTAGAAGAAACTTGCTGTGTGAGTTGTTATCCTTTGGCTGCTCAAACAGTCTATAGGGCAATAACCTTGAAGCGGCTTACTTCGATCTGACAGTCACCATTCTCTAATCCTATTTGTCCCGGGCTCGGGTTAGCGTTATTCGTTACCTGCAACACGCTATTCCCGTCTATTTTCAGGGTAATCTGATTACCTTGAAATTCCGCACGATACGTATGCCAATCAGAGCCAGGACTATAACTCTTACTCTGAAGAGGGAAAAACCCAATACTTGGAGTGAAATAGGCGATGATGCCATCTCCCATGTACGCATCAAAGCCAACGAAGTATCCATTGTATCCAGAACCATCTCTTTGCACTCTGCCGCGAAGAGCAAGCCAGCATTTATCCGGAGCACTGAGAATCCTTATTCTTGCTTCAAGGGCGTAATCCGCTGTAGATGGTTGATAAGGCGACAGAACTGAATCATCGCCTGTGGTAGCGGGAGCAGAAGAACTCCCTGGCCAATGTCCATTACTGATTAATTCCCCATTTGCAGTACTCCATTCGGAAGAACCAGTCCAACCGTTTAATCCATTGGACCAATCGGCAGTATAAAGAGGAGCCTTGTTCTGTGCGAGCAATGTAAATACGCTGGCACTCAGCAGGACCAGTACAAGAAGACCTATACCGATGAAAATAGGGATCCTCTTATTCCAGCGTACAGGTGGAGGAGGGGGTGGAGGCGGTATGAGCGGTGACACATCGTAAGGGTTTGGGGGTGTCATGCCGTAGGGATTTGAACCGTAGTCCGTTGGTGGTGGCTGCGATGGAGTCTCGAATGATGATGGTGCGACTGTGGCATCATACGATGACGCACCAGAACTGGCATAGTAAGAGGCAGTGGGTGTTCCACAATTTGGGCAAAAACTGACATCAGCGTTGAGTGAGCTTCCGCACTTACTACAAATGGCTATCATCTGTACACCTCATATATTTTTTCTTTAGGTTGCTCTCACTCGATCCAGAGCTTTTTCAGGGTCCTCTATCTCTTCAAATCGCTCTTCACCAACCTGAGCGAGCCACAGGCGAAATGGTTCTGTGTTGTCTTCGTTCAAATAAGGCAAGCTCAAGGTTTTTTTCTTCCTCCGGCATATATTTCCTCCGTTTGAGAACGCCAACTGTTGACAAAATGTCAACAGTTGGCCTCCTTTATCTCTTCAGCTGTCCGCAGGATACTTACCTGGTTAGCGTGTCAAGTACCCGCAAGGGACACTACTACATTTGGCGTTCTGGTGGCCCCTTGCGGGTACCAGGGGCGGGGTGCAACTACTTCAAGTACTTCTCGAACCACCCCAAAATCAACCGCAACCGTTCCAACCGCAGCTTTGGATGGCCGCCACGCGAGAGTCCGTGGCTCTGTCCCTCGAAGCGCACAAACTGTACCTCGCGCCCCAACCATTTCAGGGCGGCGAACAGTTGCTCGGCCTGTTCGATATTGCAACGCAGGTCTTGCTCGCTGTGCAGGATCAACAACGGCGTGTGGATGTTCTTCACATACGTAATAGGCGAGAGCTGCATGTAACGCTCCAGGTCATCCCACGGTGTCGTCTCCAGTTCGTCGTCGGCGAACATCCAGCCGAAGTCGCTACTACCGAAGCCGGAGGCCAGGTTGACTACACTGCGCTGCGTCACAGCCGCCTTGAAGCGGTCGTTATGGCCAATGAGCCAGTTGGTCATGAAGCCGCCATAGCTGCCGCCCGTGACACCCATACGTTGCTCGTCGATATAGCCTTTTTGCAGCAATGCATCCACGCCAGCCATGATATCCAGCGAGTCTTTTAACCCCCATGCTCCGCGCACCGCTAGCGCGAAGTCACGTCCGTAGCCACAACTGCCACGTGGGTTGGCGTAGAGCACGACGTAGCCGGCTGCTACCAGGACCTGCATCTCATGGAAGAAGCCGTAGCCATACTGTGTGTTGGGGCCGCCGTGGATTTCGACGATCAGCGGATACTTCTTCTTTGGATCGAAGCCCTGCGGTTTGAGGATCCAGGCATCCATCGGCCAGCCGTCTGCACCAGTATAGGGCATATACTCAGGCGTGGCAAGCGTCAGTTCGCTGAACAGGGCATCGTTGAAGCCCGTCACACGATGCAACTCACCGGGAGATGCTGTCGAGCATACAAAGACCTCCTGTGCCCTTGTTGCACCCGCAATGAGCATGGACAACTTACCAGCAGACGTGTCAGCACTGAAGTCGCGCACATGCACATCGCCTGGCGTAAGTGTCGATGGCTGGGATCCTGCACCTCTGGCAGGAATAGCGTAGACGCGAGAAGCACCGCGCTGCGAGGCGAGTACATAGAGCGTTTTGCCATCGGCCGACCAGGCAGGGGCAGGCATGAGATGTTCATCGCCCATGTCGCTATTCGTCCAGTCCATGCATGTGCCTTCAAACTCGGTTGTCAAGGATGTGGCCGAACCCTGCACAGCATCTGCAGCGATGCTATAGAGGTCAATGTGGTTAGCCGAGCGCAGCTTGAGCGCGGCCAGGAACGCTAGTGTCTTGCCATCAGGCGACCAGGATGGGGAACTACAGGAGATGGTGCTGTTGGTCAGGCATTGCAATGTGCCTGCCTTGCCGTTGTCGATGGTCAGCGTGTAGAGGTCAGGGCATGGCAGACGCCAGCGGTCCTCTGCGCGGCTGGAGGTAAAGGCGATGCGTGTTCCATCGGGAGACCAGGCTGCGTCGCTGTCGTCCCAGTCACCATCAGTGAGTTGCTGCGGTTCGTCACCTGCGATATCCACCAGGAACAGGTGCTGACGCCGCTCATAGATGAAGCCAACGCCATCGAGGCGATACCACAGGTTGTCTATGACACGCGCCTTGGGCAGGACTTTGCCGTCTTCGGTCTCCTCATCTGCAGGGCCGACCGCTGCGCTAAACAGCAAGCACTTGCTATCCGGCGACCAGACAGGATGTGAGGCACCATGCTGCATGAAGGTGAGTTGACGAGCCTCTCCTCCATCTGTCGGGATGAGCCAGACCTGGGGCTTGCCCTTACCGTGCTTCTTCTGCTCCTTGTCATCTTTGCCCGCGGGTTCACCTTCACGCTCGGAGACAAAGGCCAGCCAGCGCCCGTCGGGTGACCAGGTTGGGCTATGAGTGTTGGCCGGACCAGCGGTGAAGCGTTTCGCTTCGCCACCTGCGCTGGAGACTATCCAAATCGAGGAACGATACTCGTACTTGCGATCGTCGATGGTGGTGACGACGAAGGCTACGCGTTGCCCGTCCGGCGAGATACGAGGCCTACTCAGGAACTTGAACTGGTACAAGTCTACAATGGTGATTGATCGTGACATACTCGCTATCCTTTTTACTGATGGTTACCGTAATTGTATAAGGGCGACCGCGTGGTCGCCCCGACGATTCATTTCAACACGATGGACTTGCGGACAATGCAGGCATTGGTCTCCTGCTTAGGCACTAGCGGCGACGACGACTGCGCCTATCATCACGGGCAAGAGCGATATCAAGAGACTCGTGCAAATGCTCGAAATCATCGACGTCCAGTTGGAGTTCTACGGTGGGTAGATCGTCGGCTTTGGCACGTCCCTCCTCAAAGAGTTGCAGAACGAGTGCCAGTTCGACCTCTAACTCTAGTTCCACCCCACCGTTCCGTGTGCCCTGTACAGTATCTTCCTCGTCCTCCTCGTCTTCTTCATTGTCGGGTTCAGCTTGCGTAAAGCCAATGTTTGTACGCGCACAACGGAAGCGACTGGTGAGTTTGAGTGCATCGGTTGAGAGTTCCTCTGCTAGTTCGCGCACGACCTCCATCATCTGGACGAAAGCATCTTGCAGCTGCTCCAGGGCATCTTCTTCCTCTGAGGTAGGCGTCTCGTTTTCAGCCGCCAACTCGCTACTCGCCGAGGGTGCAGCCGCGGCATCCGCTGGCAGACGCTGACGCGCCAACTCATTCAATCTCTCGAGTGTCTGGGCGAAAGTAGGAGAAAAAGAACTGCTCTCCCGTTCCGTTGACTTCACACTTTCCTTGCCGTTCAGCTCTTCTCCATTGTTTTCCTCGCCCTCCTCGACATTCTCTTCCTCATCATCATCTATATCTAACCCGGCAGCTTCCTCCACTGCCAATATCTGCTGATGGAGTTGATCAGCCGCTTCCCGGCTCAAGTAGGCCAATACGCGCGCCTGTCGTGATGCAGCAAGCAATAAAAATGGTGGCCAGTCTCGATAGCGTTCCCGGCCGCGCAAGTAATGCACTTCCACTAGGCCCAATGTGTCCAACCGCAACGAAAGTTCCATGAGTCCCTCCTCCTGAGCAGGCGGAAGAAGCCAGACAGTTCAATGTGGGAGATAGCCTGCTCCTGGGTGTCCCGCTCTGCTGTTTATTTGCCACCATCATACCACTCCCCCCCGGTACTCGCAAGAGGAACCTTTTGAGCAAGTGGTATTAGCACTTCAAGCGCTTCACGAGCCTTTTTTACTCAGGCATCCCAGCTTCGATCCAGCGGCGAAATGTGGCGAGCTGCTCCTCGGGCCAATCCTCATCACATGGCATCGTGCCATCTGTCAGCCGCTCAAGTATATCCTGAGCATTTGTGCGAACATCGTCAAAGTCCCACAGGTCGAAAGCGAATTCCATGGCTTCTCTGTCGCTTTCACGGAACAATGGCTGGATGTCTCGTGCAAAACTGGGTGTGCTGTCTTGAGATGTCATAGTTGTGCTGCTCTACAAAGTCAATAACATCCAATCGCGTGTCCTTATGCGCCCCAGGTCATGGGCAGCTCCTTTGCACCGAAGACGATAAAGCTCTTGATCATCTCCAGCGGTGCATTAGCCACCTGCCAGCGCCCGGGCAGGCAGTCGAGCATGGCATTGAGCGCAACTTTCGCTTCCAGGCGCGCCAGGGGAGCGCCCAGACAGAAATGGATGCCACGCCCGAAGGCGATGTGATGGTTGGGCTCGCGCTCAATGTCGAAGCGATCGGGATCGGGGAACTCGGCCTCGTCGCGGTTCGCCGAGCCGATGCGGGCCACGATCATTTGATCCGGCCCGATGCGCTGATCGCCAAGCATCGTCTCGGTTACCGTAATGCGCACCATCGCCTTCACCGGCGAGTAATAGCGCAGGACCTCCTCGATGGCCCCCGGCACCAGTGCGCGATTTGTGCGCAGGCGCTCCACCACGTCCGGATTCTCGTCGAAGCAGAGGATCATGTTGCCCAGCAGGTTGGTCGTCGTCTCGTTGCCCGCAACCAGCAGTAGGCCGCAGAAGCCGAGCAACTCCATGCTGCTCAAGTGTTGCCCATCGACCTCAGCTGCCAGCAGAGCGCTGACCAGGTCGTTCTGCGGATGAAGGCCTCGCTCCTTCAGCACCTGCGTGAAGTAGCCATACATGCCCTGGACCTCCTGAAAGAGCGCCTTGCGCTCCTCTTCCGACGTGCCCTCGTCGCCAGCCACGAGGGCATCCGACCAGCGTTTGAAATCCTCGCGCAGCTCGGCAGGGATGCCCAGCAGTTCGGAGATGACGGTCACGGGCAGGGGATAGGCCAGGTCGCGCACCACATCCATCTCACCCGCGGCGACGTGGTCCAGCAGTTCGTTGGTGATGGCGCTGATGCGCGGTTCCAGTTGCGCCACCATGCGCGGAGTGAAGGCCTGCGTAACCAGGTTGCGCAGGTGGCGATGGCGTGGCGGGTCCATGCGCAGGATGCTGGACTCGATCGGGTCGGCCTCGCCCGTGGAGCCTGCAGCCTGCTCTATCCGCTGGCCGTCGGACGAGAAGGTCGCATGCCCCAGTCCGGGTCCTTGAAGACGGGCTGGGTGGCACGCATTGTGCGATACCAATCGTAGGGAGCGTGGAGTTGCTCTTTGTAGCTGTGTGTTTGCATATATTCCATCTTTCTAATTTGAACGTGTCGACAGCTCTGCCCTCATTCACTACGTTTCAAAGCATGAAGGGTTGTAGCAAGTGCGTCTACAAATCAATGCAGAAGCAACCAGGATGATCAGGAAGAGAGTTTCCTGATCATCCTGGTTGCTTCTGCATGATACTGCTAGACTCTATTGTTGCAAGACTGCCGTGGCCTCGCTCTTTTCCATGATGGCATCGGCATGCCGATGGATGATCTTCCAGGTACCCTCTTCCCGGCGAAAGATGTGCGTGACTCGCAGGGCCATCTGGCCAAACTCATCACGCCCGGCTACACGCACCTGACCTTTTTCGATGCAGACCGTATAGGCAAGGTCGCCGCTCGTCCCGACGGTGAGCGGTTCGATGGTCACGTGTCCCTCGTGAAAACGAGCCGCGGCCCAGTCTAAGCGAGGACCAACCTGCTCCCACCCTTTCTCATAGGCACCCCAGGCCCCAAAAATGCTGACGTCGTCGGCATGCGACCAAACTGCTTTGATGGGCGCGGGATCGCCCATGACGAAGTGGTGCGTTGCTGTCTCCACCTGCTTGACCGTCTGGTAGAAGTCGTCTGCTATTGACATGGCATGCTCCTTTCATGACTACCGAATGGCTCAAATGGCACTGTGGCAAACACGCCCGGTGCCAGTATGGTTTAGTGAATCCGCTTCTCGTACCCTGCCCACTCCTTCTCGCGTAGCACGAATTTCTGGATTTTCCCGGTGGACGTCTTGGGCAAATCGCCAAACTCTACGGCATCAGGGCACTTAAAGTGGGCCAGGCGTTCGCGGCAGAAGGCGATAATCTCCTGTTCGTTCGCACTCTGGCCGGGCCTCAAGGTCACGAAGGCCTTGGGACGCTCTCCCCACTTCTCATCGGGGATCGCTACCACGGCGCACTCCAAGACGGCGGGATGCTTGGCGACGGCCTGCTCGACCTCGATGGTCGAGATGTTCTCACCACCCGAAATGATGATATCCTTCTTGCGGTCACGCAATTCAATGTAGCCATCGGGATGCCACACGCCGATATCACCGGAGTGGAACCAGCCGCCTGCGAATGCCCTGGCGGTTGCCTCCGGGTCCTTGTAGTAGCCCTTCATCACGCTATTGCCGTGCATCACCACCTCACCCTTCATTCAGAACCCAATGTTTACTCAGCAATTTCATGATCTCCGGTGGTGCAAGCTCAAACTTGTAGCGGAACGGGTGGCCTCCGCTGGCAGGGTATATGGTTGCTTGCAGTCCGATGATACGGATAGTTAAACGCTGTTCATCATACGTTGGAAGGTACGTGGGATCGCCTAATAATGGGCGTACATCCGCAGCCCACTGCTCAAAACGGACAATTGCTGCCTCAAGCTTCTCGCGTTCTTCTTCCTCCTCCTGCACGTCATACAACATCCCCACAGCCTCTTGTTTCTGGCGCTCAAGCTCGTTCAGTGTCTGAGCTAATCGGTTAATCGTATCATCGGTGGTTGCCTGTTGAGCAAGCGTAAAGAGGTTGCCAAGCTGTTTATCCAGGCTTGCAATAACCGCTTCAACCGACTCGCGGTCAATCACAATTCTTTGCTGTTGCCGGATAAGCTCAACCCGCTCACGCACTAAAGAAGGGTTCAGTATGACCTCAACCGCGCGTTTCCACCCTTCCCTGTCCAGCACCGGCTGTGAGATGCTCGTGGTGTGAAAATGCAACAGGTCACTCCTGCCTAATTTCTTGCGGCAGATGTATTCGGGGTTGGGGTTTTTCTTGATGTGTTTCTCTGAGTGGTAGCGAACGGTCATGCGGCAGTTGCAAATCCCGCACACGCAGTAACCGGCCCTGAATAAACCCATTGCTTCACGACTGTGCTTGTTGTTTCGCGCTGACTCAATCCCGTTGATTTTCAGCCGTTCCTGAATTTTGTAAAACTCTTCCTCCGAGATGATCGGGGGAGCATCAGGTAAGCGGATTTGCCGGTCAGGAGTGCGGATAAGCCGCTTACGGTCAACCGTATGGTACTTATTCGCGTACACGACTCCCATAATCCTCTGATCGGTTAATATGCGATACACTGTTGCCCAATGCCAGACGTTTTGGACGGGTTTCCCTTTTCGGGTTTTTCCATATTCAGGGGTAGGAATACCTATTTCTGTCAGCATCAGAGCGATGCTGCGAACGCCTTTACCCTGCAAGACAAGATCGCGCATAAACCGGATAGCGCTTACAGGTGTCCACTCTCTCCCGTCATCGTCAATTAAGACGACCCGGGTATCAATAGCGTAGGCGGCTTTCTGTTCCCGCTGCGTATCGACAAACACATGACCGTATCCAGCCTGAGCGTGACCATTTAACGCCTTACTGATCTCAACTCTATCTCTTTTTCCCCGTTCCAAACGAAGCAAAATCTGGTCGTGCTCAATCTCACTGAACGCGGCACGAAGGCTCAAGATCAACCTGCCCATTGCAGAGTCCTCAAACTTCTCCGAGATGGCTTCCAGGCGAACGCCATATTTTTGCAACTGGTCATAGATGACGAAAATTTCTACCTGTTTTCTTCCTAATGCCCGGATCTCGGTAACAACCAGCACGTCAAATTCACGGCGTTTGGCTGCATCCAGCATATCCACAACAATACGCTCGGTATATGGAACGCTGTAACCGCTTACAGCCTCCATATACGAATGTTTGGGGTCAAAAACATAGCCTTGTTTTTTCCCGTACTCACGGCACGCTTTTGCCTGAGACTCAATGGTTGTAGAGTCGGCTAAGGTAGGGTCGCTTTCTCTGGCTAAAAAAGCCATGCGTTCTTTTCGTTTTGGCATCAAGTACTCCCATGACACGGATACCGTAGAGTAATGAGGCAAAACACTAGGGGGGGTGGTTGCGCTGGCGTTTTCAGACAGCGTCACAGACCGAAGGGGTACATCTGAGGTAGTACTCACCATTCGCGTAAGAGGATAGGCAAAAGGGGAAATTGGTGGCATACTGAGGAGCATGAAAGTAGACATGCAAATCACAACCGAGCGCGTCGACGATTTTGTGGTCCTGTTGGCACTCATGAAACAGATGGACCTGCCGGGCATCCTGGATCGGCAGATTGCGAGGCATTGGTTACAGCAAGGGCTCAGTTGGGGCTGGACGGCCACGATCTGGCTGGCGCACATCGTCTCGCAAGGGGACCATCGGAAATTGACGGTGCGAGACTGGGTGCGGCAGGCGCATAGCACGCTGGAACAGGTGACGGGATTGGATATTCGCGAGACGGATTTTACCGATGACCGCTTGACGATTGTGCTGCGACATCTGAGTGATGAGGCACGCTGGCAGGCGATTGAGCAGGAGTTGGGACAGCATCTGATACGGGTCTACGACCTGGAGGAGCAAGCGATCCGCGTGGATGCGACGACGGTCTCAGGCTATCGAGAAGGAGGTGAGGGCAGCCTGTGGCAATTCGGATACAGCAAGGATGATCCGACACTGCGGCAGATCAAGGCGATGATGGCCACACTCGACCCGCTGGGTCTGCCGCTAGCCATCGAGGTGGTGTCTGGGGAACAGGCTGATGATCGGTTATATGTGCCGATCATTGACCGGGTGTTGAAAGGCCTGGGACAGCGCGGGTTGCTCATCGTGGGAGACTGCAAGATGAGTGCACTGGCCACACGAGCGCATGTGCAGGCGCACGAGCAGTATTACTTGACCCCGCTGGCGTTGGTGGGCGAGACGGCGCAGCAGATGCCTGCCTGGATTGAAGCAGGCATAGCACAAGGGGAAGAGTTGACCGAGGTGTTGAGCGAAGACGGCAAGCAGGTGCTGGCCCAAGGATATGAGCTGAGCCGGACCTGTGTCAGCGGGGAACTCAGCTGGCACGAACGGGTGCTGGTGGTGCGTTCCCACGCCTACGCGCAGACCCAGCGCCAGCACCTGGAAGAACGCCTGACTAAAGCCCAGGCAGCCTTGCTCGCATTAACTCCAGCGGTAGGACCAGGCAAACGCCAGATCACGCAGGAGGTAGCCTTGCAGAGTGCAGCCGAGGCCGTGCTCACCAAGTATCGTGTCACAGGTCTGCTGACCTATACCTATGAGCGAGAGTGCGAGCAAACGGTCACGTTTGTGGGGCATGGACGGGGTGGGGCCAACCGCCCACAGCAGGTGAGCGAACGCGTGCGCTACCAGATCACAGCCGTGACACGCGATGAGGAGGCGCTTGCTCAGGTAGTCTCGACGCTCGGGTGGCGTGCCTATGCCACCAACGCACCACAGGAGCGCTTGTCCTTAGCGAACGCCGTGCGAGAATATCGGCACGAGTACCATATCGAACGGGGCTTCGGACGGTTGAAAGGCGCGCCGCTCTCGCTGGCACCGATGTTTGTGAAACGTGAAGACCAGGTGGTCGGATTGACGCATCTGCTGAGTCTGGCCGTACGTATCCTCACCCTCATGGAGTTTGTGGTGCGTCGCTCCTTGAAGCAGCAAGGGGCCACGCTGCTGGGACTCTACAAGGACAGTCCGCGCAAGGCCACCGCCACCCCGACGGCAGAGCGTCTCTTGCAGGCCTTTGTGCCCATCACGCTGACCCAAGTGCAGTTGCCCGAGCAGATCGTTCGTCATGTGACCCCGCTGACTCCTCTGCAACAGCAGATCCTCGCTCTGTTGGGATTCCCCCCAGATCTCTATGCTTCTCTGGCTCGGGCAATTCCACAAACTGCTTTTCCTTTACGCGAATGATGAGTAATAAGTCTTATCACAATATAAGGGAGCAGCAGGCCGGGAACGGCTATGAGTTAGCGGCATCCTGCGGGGTGAGGGAAGCCCTGTTTCTGCTAATAAAAACGTGGCTCTCCGTCAATTTAAGTGAGCCTGCTTGTCTTCTCAGCTTCACCACAGCATGTTCACAGGTTCATTTCATCCGGGCGTGCTATGGTTGTTCAATCGGCAAGCAGCAGTCAGGAGAAGCCAATCTGTAGGAATGCTACAGTATCGTTTCAGCTTAGCCTTTTGAGGCTCGTCGTATTTTTTGTCTTCCGTAGAACTATTCCAGCAGGACACGTTCTGTGCCCGTTATATATTTGTCTTGCGCCTAGAAGGATACCGCATGCAGAAGACTCCTCCCATGGATCCCAAACAACGCAAAGCCGTGGAGACAAACATCACTCATCTTTCATTACCGGGCTTGCTGCCGGCAGACCTAAGGCTCGCCTTCAATCTGGAGACCCGGACCTTGTCTCTTCTGACCGACGGACCGACCCTCATGATGGAACAACAATTGAGTGGCAATGAGCTGCACCTGCTCGTGCCGCTTCTGGAGTCGTATCCGCACTACTGTCCCTATGAGGTGTTGCTGGCATATATTTCCTCCAACGTTGTTACCGAAGCCTCTATTGCATATTGTCGTCAACGTTTACAGGAGGCGCTCAGTCGTGGGACCTGGCAACAGGAATTGAGGCCTCTGCGTCGTGCGCTTTCGTCACTGCGAAGCAAGTTGGAGCACTTTGATCTGGGCATTTCCACCGTGCGGGAAAGCGGCTGTAGCTTGATCAGGTTGATGTCCCATAGCCCTTCTCGGTCAAGCAACGAATGCTTGCAGTAAGCCCTGCTGCGTGGAGTCACGATACGCTTGTTCCACGCAACCTTAAAGATTCTGAGTGTGTTCCTGTTTACGCTCTACTCAAAGGGTCTTTGAAGAAAAAGGGTTCACAAGTATAATGAGTATGTACCTGAAGATTTGGTAGCGAGAGGATACCAAGGCAACCATCGGAGGCTAACTTCATGAGCGTGCTTGTTGAGAATATGTCCATGATAGGATGGAATAGCTTTTTGACCCTCATTCCCATCCTCTGTGGCTGGCTCATGTTCAAAACCCGGCAAAAATTGCTGCAAGCCGCTTTTGCTCTTCTTTGGTTCTCTTTTTTACCAAACACCCTCTATATCCTTACTGATTTACGGTATCTCCCGGAACAATGGAATGCCATGAGTACCTTCGGCAAACTAGGTTTAGCTGTACAATATATCCTGTATGAGCTCATTGGGGTGAGTAGTTTTCTTCTTGCTGTTTACCCATTGGAGAAAACACTGTTGCGGTCGCGATGGCGAGAGAACAAAATGTTGCTTCCATTTCTGCTCATAACAGTGAACTTTTTCATTGGTTTCGGGATGGTTTTGGGCAGAGTTCAACGACTAAATTCCTGGGATATCTTCCTTGATGCACCTAAAGTCATCCATGCATCTTTCCACATTGTGTCTTCCTTGGAATTACTGCTCTTAGGGGTGCTCTTTGGTGTCGTTGCAAATTCTGTTTACTTTTTATTCATAAAATATCGAGGGGTTAGCGCCGCTCTCGTTTCCAAATGGAGGTAACCACTGGCTGCCGGTCCCCTGGATGTGCGAGAAAGGGGCCTGCCCCGAATGTTTCGGTCAGCGCGTGCTGCTCACGCCGAGGCGTTCCTCCCTCTTGTGAATGCTCTTGCCTCATCACCTCTTCTTGCTCCTGGTCTTGCGAGGATCAGCATCGTGTGCCGTTGCCTGCCTGTGATCGCCTCTCTCGAGAGCAGCGGCACGTTTGAGCGCGCGAAACTGCAAGACTTTGACGTTCGCCACGGTGATACCCATCCGATAGGCCGTCTCTCGTAGCGAGAGGCTGTGCAGAAAACGACAGGTTAAGACGTCTTGATAGCGTTGGGGGAGTGCCTGAAGGAGACGCTGGACACGGTCTGCTTCTGTGTCGCTGCTGTGGGCTTTCGCTGATCTTGGCCCTTGCCAACCAGCCTCGAGTAGAGCGTCAAGTGAGGAGATGGCGAGACGGCAGCGGGCGCGCCAATAGTCAGCGATCGTCGTCCGTGCCACTTGCACCAGCCAGAACTGCGTTCTCTTCGGTCCGCGCTCATACGTGACCCCGCGTACCGCTTTGAGAAAGATGTCTCCCGTGAGGTCTTCAGCGTCTTCGTGATTCTTGACGCTCTCATACACAAAGCGATAGATATAGCCATGATTCTCCTGATACAGCGTCTGAAATTCTCGCACAGTGGCCCTCCCGGCAACATGCTGTGCTCATGTGCGTGCTCGCTTGGAGCGGAGCCTACCCGCCTCGGACGATCGCTTCACGGAGATGGGTTCTGATAGCTATTACTACGTGGAAGAGTTACGTCAGGCGTGATGGTCACCCGAGAGGAGTGAGCGCGTCAATAGGACTTCCTAAGTGGGTGGGATTGACAGAAAGAATGCTGGTTTGCCAGGATCGTTGGTACCTTCCCTGCTCCCCCTTGCAATTGCACGATTGCAAGGGATCGGCAGATAAACTCCCCCCATGTAGCCTTTTTATACTCTGGTAAATCCATGACGATTTGTAAGGATGGATGTTAGGAAAATATCGATCAGAGGGGAATATCGTACTGATTATTTCGCTTCTGACTTTTGCCAAAAACAGAGGATGGTGAGTAATCGCTGTTGTTTCTTCCTCTGCTCTTGTTGCTTCCTCTCGCGTTGAAAGGCTGCCTCTGTCTGCTGGGAGATCTGTGTAACGAATGCATCACTATATCCACTATTTAATCCTAGGCGTGCAAATGGATCGCCGCTCATGCGCCGGTTGAACAACGCCTCATGGGCAAGCAACGGCTTCCCCATCTCCTGAAGTTGCCGCGCTACTCGTTCGCGGAATTGCCAGCCGGTCTCAACAGCTGTTTGACCGGGAACGTGAAAGAGTTTTGCGTACTCTTCAGCAAGATTCCAATTCAGCATTTGCATCACCTTATCTCCCTATCTATGTCTATAGTATACACTATAATAATGATGAACTGTACTGGCTACACGACTCATTGTGATTTCCCTAATTCATGGCAACGTTCGCTAAGTATAACGTGCCAAAGGGTTGGTTTTTTCCCGTCGTAGTGAAAGTCTCATCCCGTGAGCAGGAGTTCAGGCTGGTCATCACGCTCAGTTAAACGTAAGTATTGCTCCAACGGTTTTTCCTGCCTTCGTAACAAACAAATAGAAGTCTGTGCAATGCTCAGGAAAAAACTCATTGCTACGTTATCATGCAGAGATTGGCCTCTTGGACAAATTTGGTGATAGATGAGCTTATCAAGAATAATTCATGATCAACATTAGCTCAGAAAGCGATCTAGAAAAGCTCATCAGTTCACCGATGCATCAAGTTGATCATGAGCCGAAATTGAACTTCGTGCCCATAATTTCCTATCTGGACAGCAATGCTCGCTTACTACGAAACAATGAATGGCCTTAGCCTACGGCCACGTTATCTTGTACGCTGCGTGCCATGATATCGATAAAATCACACAGGTACCAGCATAGCACTTACTTTCTCACCACCTCAGTCTTCGGTAGAAAGTTAGCAAAATCTCGTACCCAAAAACTCGTATAACAATCGTATATCCTTGTGGATCATCATAAGTAGTTTATACCTGCTAGCTAACAAACCCTGTCAGTATAGGCTAGTGCCACTTCAGAGAAAGGAGCGTGTAACGGAGAATGTCATTCGTGTAGAAAAAACCTCTTCTCTCATCGGTCCCTTTGAAAACAGATGTCTTGTCCTAAGAGGATAGACAGCAGAAAGGCAGGAGATTACAATGTCACAAACAGATCAGGAGTTGATCGTACTTGGCCCTGGAGGGCTGATTCTTGATGATAAGCCACAAAATCAGGGGTTGTTAGGTCAACTAAAAGAAGAGCCGGCGTTGCAGCCAAATGAGCTGCTCAAGCTCGCGGATTACTTCAAGGCGTACCCGACAGGTGTGCCACTGGGGAACCATCTAGCGTTGCTTGCACTGGCAACGCAGGAAGGAGAACCAGTTTCGCAAAAAGTCTTCCCTGAATATGTAGAGTATTATAACGACACTAGCGAAGACATCAAAGATGGCGCCGTGGAGAAGAAGGAACGAACGGACGATTTAGTCGTACGGCTGTTTGCCCGCAATGAAGATGAAGTCCAGGGTATAACACCTGTGATCGATTTGCGCATCAAGAAAGGGAAACCTGAGCTTGATCGCCGCTTGCATCTCGCTTTAGATGCGCAAGTCCTGAGAGTGGCGCGAGACCCTGATGTCGTACGGCTGTCCGTCCACTGGGTTCCCGTATCAGGTATTGGGCTGCTTATCGAAACACTTGACATTGAAGCAGACCCTGGTGCTATGAGTTTGAATCAGGTCATTGGAGTGAGTCCTGAGCCTCGTTCATTGCTAGACGCCTAAGCCTTGAATGTTCTGCTTCTCTCCCGCCTGGAGCGACATGTGAAAAGCCCTGCGGGAGAGAAGCGGCTACAGTAGGGGTTAGGTGGCGAGTCTGATTGCTAGAGGACCAGGTAGATGACTTTTGGGAACTTGTGTATGTTTCAGAGCTATGCGGGCACATAATGAGGAAAGGATAGTTCTTTCATGTATGAGCAGCAGGAAGCGGCATCTGCTGTGACTGTCTTCTATTCCTATGCCCGGGAAGATGAACCATTGCGGGAGCAATTGGAGAAACATCTGAGTGGTTTGCGACGAGAGGGTCTCATTGCTGAGTGGCACGATCGCCAGGTCGTGGCTGGAACCGATTGGGCCTATGCCGTTAGTGAGCATCTCAGGGCGGCCTCCGTAATCCTCTTACTCATCAGTTCCGACTTCTTAGCGTCTGACTACTGTTACAGTATCGAGGTGCAACAGGCATTGGAACGGCACAAGGGAGGCGAGGCCCGCGTTATTCCTGTCATCCTGCGTCCGGTTGACTGGCAAGGAACCCCCTTTGCACATCTTCAGTGTCTGCCTCCCGACGCCAAACCTGTGACGACCTGGCCCGACCGCGATGAAGCATTTCTTGCTGTCGCCAAGGGCATCCGCACAGCGATTGTGGAACTGCGTGCTTCTTCTGGCACGCTCCCATATTCTTCCTTGCCACCCATGACCATTCCACCAGCTTCTCACGGACAGGTAGGAACTGGATCTCTTGCCTCGGTGCTACAGGGCAGGAATCGTCAGTGGATGCTAGAGCGGGTGCGTACCTTCTGGGTCGAAGGAGTGCTGGAACAGTCTTTGCACGGTGCAGCACTCATCGCCCTCCAGCTCCATCAGCAGCCCGAGGCCGTGGCGAATCCCTGGAGGCTGGTGGTACAGGAGTCGGATCAACCCGGGTGGCCGCTACCTCCTCGTACACCTATCACCCAAGTATACGATGATGCACGTGGAGAACTCCTCATCCTTGGGGAACCTGGTTGTGGCAAAACCACGTTGCTGCTGGAATTGGCCCGCGAACTCCTCGACCGTGCTCAGAAGAACGGAAGCCTTCCGGTGCCAGTAGTATTCAACCTCTCCACGTGGGCTGCAAAGCAGCAACCCATCGCCGACTGGCTTGTTGAAGAGCTGAATGCCAAGTACCAGGTACCACGCAAGTTCGGTCAATCCTGGGTAGATGAGGGCCTTATCCTCCCGCTCCTCGACGGGTTGGACGAGGTTTCGGGGGAACACCGTGCCGCTTGTATAGATACCATCAACGCCTATAGACGGTCACACGGCTTGGTACCTACCGTTGTGTGCAGCAGGAGTGCTGAGTATCTCGCTCAGCAGAGGCGTATAGAGCTGCGCACTGCAGTCGTTGTGCAACCACTCACAGCACAGCAGGTTAATGAGTACCTGGCAAGCGCAGGTGGACAGTTGGAGGGGGTACGTCTGGCCCTTCGTGGTGATCCTGTGTTGCAAGAGCTGGCTGCGACTCCCCTAATGCTGAGCGTATTGACACTGGCCTATTGTGGGGAGACCATCGAAAGTGGGTTGTTAGCGGGTACCGCTTCTGAGATACGACGAGGGATCTTTGCGACCTACGTTCAGCGCATGCTGAAGCGCCGAGGGATGGAAACGCGCTACACGAAAGAGCAAACGCTACGCTGGTTGGTTTATCTCGCCCAACAGATAAAGCAACATAGCCAGACAGTGTTCTACATCGAGCGGATGCAACCTGATTGGCTAGAAGATCAATCGTCGCGCCAGCGCTATACGCGTATCACTACTGGTCTCATCTCTGCGCTGGTTGGTGCGCTTTGTCTTGGGCCGGTCGGCGGGCTGGCCTTTGTGTCGCTGATCTTTGCGTCATCGCCAGGCTTTGGAACCCTTCTCGGTTTTGCCCTGTTCTGTGGGCTTGTAAATGGGTCACTCTTCGGGCTGCTGAATGGGCTTATCCACGGGCAAGAGGCAGAAGGAAGGCGAGGCGGAAGGACTAGGTGGTCGTGGAGACGTGCGTGGAGGTATATCGTGAGAGGGGCACTGAATGGGGGGCTTGTAGGACTGCTTGTAGGACTTCCATATGGGCTATTTTTAGGACAAGGGCTAGACGATGAACTGACCTGGGTACTCAGAGTAGTAGTGACAATCGGATCGCTTGGTGGGCTGGGGTTTGGACTGATTGATGGGTTTCTTAGTATACAAACAACGGAAATCCGGCCTAAGGAGACCTTCGCCTGGTCATGGGTGGGAATGGGGCGCAATCTCGTGAAATTTCTGGTCTTGGGGTTGCTTGGTTGGCTGCTCATTGGACTCCTACTCGGACTGATTGGCAGGCTGTACGATTGGGTGATTAGCGGAATGAAGGATATACTGAGTATCTTGCCGAGCACGCTCCTCGACGGGCTGCAATTTGTGCAGGACTTCGGTCCGTTCGTTGCAGTGATCAGTGTGCTCCTAGGTGCATTAACGGGTGGATGGTCAAGTGATGTCCTCGATGAGCGCAATCTCGCTACACCAAATCAAGGGATACGCCGCTCTGCTGGCCGTAGTGTGCTTGTCGGGTGTGTGGGCATGGTGGCCGGTGGAGTCGTGGGGGGGCTGCTCGGTGGAGTAGACACAGGGAAGTATGATCTAGAGTTGCTTCTCACATATGGGCTGATCATCGGGCCACTGATTGGGGTGGTCAGTGGGCTACACACGGGTGGAGTGGCTTGTATTCAGCACGCTGTCCTACGCTGGTTCCTCTGGCGTGCTGGGTCTCTGCCTCGGGACTATCCGCGCTTCCTTGATTATGCTGCCGAGCGCGTTCTGCTGCGCAAGGTGGGGGGTGGCTACATTTTCATTCACCGTCTGCTGCTCGACTACTTCGCCTCATTGGAAAATCCACTCACCACTAAGCCTTCATGAAGGGCTGCATTTTGATCTTCCCGTCCTTCTTCGGCATGAAGGCAACCGATGCCAAACCGGTTCAGTACTGGACGCCAACGTGCCTCAGTTGCTGCTTCAGTACGAGGATCAGTATACTCAAACACTTCGCTATCAGGAACCACGTTAAGATCGTAGGGCTTCTCTCTAGCCGCAACTTGCTTCTGCCAATCCATAGTCAAATCTCCTTTCGGCATCAGCACAATATCATTATCCTTGTAGTAATACTATATTGCAGACATTGATGCTCTGTCAACGATTTGCTAAACTTACGCAATCTTCTCTAAACCCATATATGGAAAATAAGGAGGTTCAGCCTAACACATCAGGCACAAACGACTTACCAGAGAGTGGACAGGAAAAGGAAGCAATTGCCCACACTCCCAAGCCTGTATTCGAGGTTGTTAATCCTGATCGACCCAGGTTTAGACCTGACCCGACTTTACAAGAAGTGAAAGATATAGAGAATGTGAGGAAACTGTTTACGGCTCTGAACAAGCAAGTTCCTTCCCAGCAGCCACCAGAAAAACCTCCTACAGAAATCCTCTCCCTCCTCTTCCCCGCCAGTCTACAGCCATTCTACGCCGTCACAGAGCCATCCCAGAAAGCGTTTGACAATAACAAAACACATCTTTAGCTCTTCCCTATTCCTTCTGTCAGAGCCAGAAGCAGCTACCACAAGCAAAAAGAACTCGGCAGCTTGATGCTACTGAGTTCCTTTTCTGTCAATGGGACGGTTCTTCCAGACTGACTCGACTTCCCTATCCCATCGTAGGAATAACGCCAAGCTGTTTCAGCATGCCCAACCCATCGAAATTGACCCAGGTTTCTGCAATCTTGCCGTCAGCGATGCGGTCGATCTGTATTCCCGTGACCGTTGCTGGCTTGCCAGTCGGGGGCATGCCGAAGAGTGAACCGGTGTTGGTGCCCTGTCCCGTCCACCGGGTCACCACCTTGTCCCCTTCGACAATCTGATCCTCAATCGTAAAATGAACGTCAGGGAAAGCCCCACGGTACGCGGCGGCGACAGCTTTTGCGCCCTCTGAGCCAGGCGGCCATCCTCCGGGAGGGGCACCAGGATCATGGTTGACAAAGTTGGAGGCGAAAATCTGGTCGACGACGGCCAGGTTGCCTTGGCGAAAAATGTCCTCAAACCACCGGCGGACAAGGGCCTTGTTCTCTTCTGTGGACATGGAAAAGCTCCTTTCTGCGTTGTTTTTCAGGGTAAGCCTTGCTTTACCTATCTGAGCTATACGGTGAGGAGGCTTACTTGGATCAGTATACCGGGATGCCCAAATAGTCCTTTACTCCTTTTCATCAAAACGCTTGCCTGCGGCTGCTACGTGCCCTCCGCGACCTATTCCAAATAGTCCCTTGCGAAGTGAGCGCGTCAATCGGGATTGCAGCAATGGCACCACATGAGAAACACCCACCTGATGTAGTGTCAAGTCCCCAGATTACTAGACATTAAATGATGGGTAAATACGGGAGAGTTGGTAAGTCCTGTTCCTTCGCAAACTGATTGGGCGAACGATAGTTCAGAGCCTCATGCGGACGTTTGCTATTATAAAAGTTGATCCACGCTTCTGCTGCCTGCAGAAACTCCCCCAGGGTATGATAGGGCTTACGTTCAGCCACTGCCAACTTGAAGACCCCGACGAAGCGTTCCGCATAGCCATTGTCGGTGGGTGTGCCGGCTCGACTCATCGAGGCTCGGAAGCCTTTCTCTAACAGAGCCACTCGTGTTTGCTCGGCCCCATATTGACTGCCTTGATCGGAATGCCAAATGGTTCCAGGGACGCTCTCACTGCACCAGGTTCACGGTGGAGACCACCAGCTCGGCCTGCATGCGGTAGTCAAACACCAAGGCCAGAATGTGTCGGGTGCGCTTCCACAAGGCAAAGCAGCCTCGTACCCGCGTTCCATCGGCTAGACGTACTTCAAAGATGTCGGAAAAGAGAATTTCCGTCGCAGCCGTCTCCTCCAGGGTTCGCAGCAGGTTGGGGACAATCGTCGCTGCTTTGCCCGGATAGACATAGCGTTTGCGCTTGCGCCGGGCCGTGATCCCGTACTTGTGCATCACCCGTCTGACCCGGTTCTTGCCCATCTGCAAGAGCGCTGCGAGTTTGCGATGCCCCAGCGTATCATCTTGCTCATAGAGCTGCTCAATGGCCACGGCCACCGCTTTATCTTTGCGGGCCTGACTCGATTTCCAGTAATAGCTCGCTCGAGCAAAGCCCAGGGCACGCGCTAGCTGGCTTTTGCTATAGGGGCCGTTGGGCGGGGTCAGTTGGGCGGCCAGTTCCACCTTCTCTGAGGCCTTCAATTGCCCAACAGCCCCTGCACTTTTTTTAAGATTTCGTTCTGCACGGTCAGCTCGCCAATGATCTTCTTGAGCTCATCAGGCGATTCACCTGGCTGGTACCCTTGGGCTTGGGCTTTGCTTTTGGGGTTGCGCTTATCGGTGAACAGCAGCGGCAGATTGCTCTGAAACTCCTGTCGCCACCGGTGAATCATGGAGTTGGACACCCCAAATTTCTTGCGTACGGCTTCAATCGTGGTATCTCGTTGGTAACTTTCCAGCACCACTTTGGCCTTGAACTCGGGTGCATACTGCTTTTTCTGGTTCATCGATCTCTTCTCTCTTTCCTGAATGCCTCCTCTCCCTCCTTCCTCTGTCTAGTATACCAGTGACTGGACAGTCCTCTCACACACCAGCGAACACCCCGCTGAGTCCGGGGAGTGTTGCTGATTTCCACACGGCTTCTCTGGCATGGATCGTCACCCGACAGGAGGGTGCGGCAATAGCACAGATCTTGCGAACGATCGATGGCGGACAAACTTGGCAGCAATCCACGGTCCAATCCCCCCTCTTCGTGAAGCAGATCACCTTCATCGACGCCCAGCATGGCTGGATCCTCTCAGGGAAGAAAAATGCGGCAGGGGCACCGGCAGAGATAGCACAGGTCTTGCGTACGATCGATGGCGGGAAGACCTGGCAAAGCGTATCCACGGCCCTTTTTTCGGATGTCACTCCACTTGGCCATCTCCCCTACGGTGGGCAGAAATCGGGAATACATTTTCTGAATGGTTCCACGGGATGGGTTACGGGAACAGTGATGATCAACGATCTTGCCTGGCTCTATGTGACCCATGACGGTGGTTCGACCTGGTACCAGCAAACCCTGCCGAGGCCTTCGGGTGTTCCATCTGCTCAGCTCTCGATTCAAACACCCACGTTTTTCTCAACTACCGATGGTATCCTTCCCGTCAAATTTTCTGACCTCACCACAGAAAGGAACATCGCCACGGTCGTCTATGTGACGCACGATGGAGGAACGACCTGGAAGCCGACCTCGCCGGTGTCTGCCGTACTGAGGGCCGCAGACTTCCTCGATAGGCAGCATGGGTGGGTGACCGACGGGACCAGTCTCTTCATGACCAGTGACGGGGGACAGCACTGGACCAGGCTTGCTGCCAGCACGAACTTCAAGCAGGTCACCCAGCTTGACTTTGTGTCGGGTACTCTTGGATGGGCCATCAGTGATCAGGGCAATGGTTCCTCCTTCCTGCTGAAGACCATAGACGGAGGACAGACCTGGACGCCGATCTCGATCGCGACTTCGTAAGAGCGATTCGGCAGGAAGAGTCTCCTCTTCCCGCTAAGGGCTTCGACCCAGGAACATATGCAGGACGACCGTAAGGACATTGCCTCTAACCAAAAAGGAAGAGTTCTAATATCCGTAACCACCACCGGACGATCCGCCGTTTTGAACGGCTAGATTAGGTGTGGCCACAAACCACTTGCCGAATAGGCCTTCACCATTGGTCTGACCAGGGGCAGTATCCCCTGAATAGTTGTATAGCGGATGACCGTTGTACTCGCACTGGCTCCCGTTTGCATCTGTTTGTACAGTCAGTTTCCCAGAGAGGGACGTTGAACTGGTGGGTGCACCGGAGCCCGTGAAGAGCAGTGGGGGCCAGATCTTAATACAACCAGCAGTACAGGCTGCCTTCGTTGCTGTATCAGCAGTGAAATAGTACAAAGTCATCCCTTGTGCGTTGGTGAGAATCATCTCCGACTGGCCTTTCACAGTAGCTGTTGCCGTTTGAATCACGGCGGAAGAACTGCTGCTGGTCGGTGCGATCGTTGGGGCAGTGGTTGGGGCGGTGGTTGCAGCCCCAGTTGAACTACTGCCATAAGCGCCGCTCCCGGTAGTGGTGGAGCTACCGCAAGCTCCGAGCAGCATTGCCATGAAAAGGCTCATAAAGATCACAAGCGAGCGTCTAAGCAACATAACAAGTCCTCCTTATAATATGCGTACTAGCCTAACAATAGTATAATGCAATAATCTCACTTTCTGGTGATTGATCTCAAAGGGTTTGCTTCCTTTCCAAAAAGGAAATACGTCGAGAGGTTACACTGATTTTTTGTATGTATCTGGGTGAGGCCAAGGCTGATATATGATTGACGGAAAAGAATAGGCACTTTATACTCAGAAGGTGCTATTCAACTTGGACATGGAATTGCAAACTTGCCTCATTGGATACCACTATATAGTGACTACAATGCCGTAGGTCCCCGATTTATCGCGGGACACGGCCGACTGTAGGGTTGTTCCTAACAGTGGGTAGAGGTTTTAGAATGTTATTCGAAGACTACGAGAAAGCAAATCCCGTCCATAGTCCCGTGCGGACACAATACTTGCAAGTCAAGCAGCAGAATCCTGACGCGATCCTCTTTTTCCGCATGGGTGATTTCTACGAGATGTTCGATGACGACGCCGAAATCGTCGCACGTGAACTAGAAATTGCCCTGACACGACGCGACTTCGGGCGCGGCGAGAAATCGCCGATGGCGGGCATCCCACATCACGCCGCCGACGGCTATATCGCACGCCTGGTGAGCAAAGGCTATCGTGTTGCCGTCTGTGAACAGGTGAGCGACCCGGCATTATCGAAGGGGCTGGTGGAGCGCGAAATAGTGCGCATCGTTACCCCCGGCACGGTGATCGACCCCACCATGCTCGCTGCCAAACGTAACAACTTTCTTGCAGGAGCCGTCATAGGGCGCGAAGCAGTTGGCATAGCATATGTCGATATCACGACGGGTGAATTTGCCGCCACGCAGTTCAGCACACCGGAGCCGGAACTGGCACTTCAGCAAGAGATTGCCCGTGTAGGACCCGCCGAGGTCATCGTCGAGGCTCATTATGCTAGCCAGGGTAGCCGCAAAAGGCGCTGGCTGGCAACCGTAATGAACGAAAAGCAGGTGACCAAGCTTGGCAGCAACGGCAATCCGAACGCCGAAATTCCCGAAATCGACGAGGATGACGAGGACGACATCGCCCCACTCGCTAAACTACTCACAGGCATTGCCGGTCATGTTACGCCCTACGATGCACGTTACTTCACAGAAGATGATGCACGCCACCGCCTGTTAGCGCATTTTGAAGTGGCCTCGCTGGAGGGCTTTGGGTGTGCTCACCTTCCGCTGGCCATTCGCGCTGCTGGCGCAGTACTGGCATACCTCCAGGAGACACAAAGGGGACTGCTACACCAACTCACATCGCTGGAGACATACTTTACCTCTACATTCATGACGCTGGATCCGTATACACGCCGCAATCTCGAACTCTTCGAGAGCGGGCGGAGCGGTTCCGTCAAGGGATCGCTATTGTGGGTGCTGGACAAAACACGCAGCCCGATGGGAGGTCGTTTGCTGCGCCGCTGGATCGGCCAACCTCTGCTTGACCTGCCCATCCTGCAACACCGGCAGCAGGTTATCAGCGAATTGCTGGATGAACCGCTCATGCAGGCCAAACTGGCGGAGGCGCTCAAGAAGACAGGCGATATTGAACGTCTCATCAATCGTGTACGCCAACGCAT
>WNEZ01000499.1_pt1 | contig 31602 bp, 36 predicted proteins | sample 5400521 | NCBI WGS metagenome assembly WNEZ01 (sample SAMN13153339, study PRJNA577476) | soil metagenome | isolation source: 120 cm saprolite under Douglas fir tree site 2 hole 1 replicate 1 | place: USA:California | collected 2015-04-18 | reverse complement strand
AAGGTGTCACGGATTATTACGGAGCGCTCGCATTGGTGCGCGGTGGTGTCAACGACAGCACCGGATTTTTCAACTTCATTGCCAACGAGGTCGCCTCGGTCATTAGCGCACCGCCGACGGCGGTGAGCGATGCGTCGCTGTCGGCGTGGATCAATCCCACTGACGGTAGCAGCGGGCTCTATTACCCAAAGGGCGGTCTTACTGGATTCCTCCTCGATATAATGATCCGCGATGCGAGCGACAACGACATGTCGCTCGACAACGTAATGCGCCGACTGTACGAAGTGACGTACAAACGGGGGAAGGGTTTTACAGCCGCCGAGTGGTGGGGCGAGGTTTCTCGCGCTGCTGGCGGCAAATCGTTCGCCGAATTCGCGCGCCGGTACGTTGATGGCCGCGAGCGAATGCCGGTTTACTCCGTGCTTGGTCTCGCCGGGTTGCGAGTGGAGAGCGATTCGATACGCGAGCCGCGACTCGGGATCTTGACCGCCACGGACAGCGCGGGCGTGTCTATCACTCAGCTGGTCCCGACTGGTGCAGCGGCTGCGGCAGGTGCACAACCCGGTGACAGATTTGTCTCGATCGGCGACGTGCCGATCTTGAACGACGATTCATTCGAGGCACTTCGCGCTCGCTACGCAGGCACGACCGTGACGACCCTGCCCATGCTGGTGCGGCGAGGGACTGAGACGGTCACTCTTAAGCTGTCGGTCAGATTGACAAGCCGGTTCCGGATGCGCGTCCTGCCGGTTCCGAACGCGCCGGAAAAGGCTGTCCGAATAAGAAGCGGAATTTTGAAAGGGTAGATCTCGCTGGGGAGTGTCGATTTGGGCAACCCTCGTCCGACTAATTAGCGAGGACCCTTTCAAACAAACGGAGGAACGATGAAGTACCTGTGCCTGATTTATGACAATGAGAAGGAGTGGCAGAAGTTTCCCAAGGATGTGCAGGACAAGTACATGAGCGAGTACATGGCGTTCGGCGACAGCATCAAGAAAAGCGGCCAGTACATCGGAGCAAACCAGCTCCAACCCACAAGCACCGCCAGCGTCGTACGCGCACGCAATGGGAAGGTCTCGACCACCGACGGCCCCTACGCTGAGACGAAGGAGCAGCTCGGCGGCTACTACCTCATCGAAGCAAAGGATTTGAACGACGCAATTCAGGTGGCATCGCGGATTCCGTCGGCCAGGTCTGGCTCAATCGAGGTGCGCCCCATAGTTGAGCGCACCAGCGCGTAGCTGTCCGACGCGAGGGTGAATGGAAGAAGACATTGCGGCGCACGTGCGCGACAAAGTCGATGCGATCTACAGATCGGAATCGCGCCGTGTGCTCGCGACCCTCATCCGTCTCCTCGGCGATTTCGATCTGGCCGAGGAGGGCTTGCACGACGCATTCGCGGCGGCGGTGGAGCAATGGGGAGAGAAGGGAATTCCCGCGAACCCCCGCACGTGGCTGATCTCCACTGGGCGGTTCAAGGCCATCGACCGGCTCCGCAGGAGCGAAAAGTTCGAATCGGCGGACGGCGCGATTCTCGATCGACTGCTGGCGACGGAGATGCATGAGCAGAGCGAAGAGGGAGTGGAAGATGATCGCCTCCGTCTCATCTTCACGTGCTGCCACCCGGCGCTGAGCCCCGACGCGCAGATCGCGCTCACTCTACGTGAGGTGTGCGGTCTCACCACCGAAGAAGTAGCGCACGCCTTCCTGACCCCGGCGCCGACACTGGCGCAAAGGATCGTTCGGGCCAAGGGAAAAATCAGGGATGCGCGGATCCCCTATGAGATACCGTCGCGACCAGATCTGCCCGAGCGGCTCGATAGCGTGCTGCACGTGATATATCTCGTGTTCAACGAAGGCTACCTCGCCTCGAGTGGTGCGTCGCTCACTCGCGCCGACCTCTCGAGCGAAGCGATTCGACTCGGCAAGCTTCTCATGGAGCTGCTTCCCGAACCGGAGGCGATGGGACTTCTGGCGCTGATGCTTCTTCATGAGGCGAGGCGTCGTTCACGGACGACACCGTCCGGCGAGATGATCCTCCTCGAGGATCAGGACCGTGCGCTGTGGGATCGCACGCAAATAGAGCAAGGAGTGGAGCTAGTCGAGCGCGCTCTGGCGTCGCATCGTTTCGGCCCCTACACGCTGCAGGCGGCGATCGCGGCCGTGCACGCCGAGGCATCCACCGCGAGTGCCACTGATTGGGCGCAGATCGTCGGGTTGTACGACGTGCTGTTGAGGGCCGATCCGTCGCCGGTAATCGAGCTCAATCGCGCGGCTGCGATCGCGATGCGCGACGGACCCGAAGCGGGGCTCGCCCTTATCGATGCGATACTCGTGCGTGGCGATCTGACCGACTATCACCTAGCCCACGCGGCGCGTGGAGATCTTTCCCGGAGGATGGGTCGCGTGGCAGAAGCGATCGGTGCTTACAATCGTGCGCTTGAGCTCGCAACACAGGAACCCGAGCGCAGATTCATCACCAGGCGATTGAACGAGCTACGGCTTACTTCACCTCGATGACCCGCGAGGTCGCGGCCGTTGGATTATTTCCGACTTCGAGCTTCACGGCGTATTTCCCTGCGGGGACCAGGGACAGATCGAGAAGCACCGATCTCGCCGACAGAACTCCGGACGCACCATTCTCGCGCCAGCGGATGTTTAGGGGCGAGAGCCTTGGCGCGATACGCAGCGCACGGAAGGTGCGCCTCAGGATACTTTCATCCACGGGAGTGATCGTAAGCGAGATCGGAAGCGCGCTGTCCGCCGGCGTCTTTCCGTAGAGCTCCCAGAACAGCCCAATCTTCCTGTCGCGTCGAAACTTCGTCCCGCCATGCGCGCGGGGAATCGCCTCGTTCAGATCGCCGGGAAGTGATGGCTCTCCATCGACGAAGAGCAGATCCGAGACACTAATCCGTCCGGAATCGAGAGGGATCTCGGCGAATCCCGACCTCCAGCGCGCCGCAGCGGCGCTGTCATTGGCCAACAGCTCGACGCCAATGAGCTGCTCTTTCCACGGCGTGGATACCGTGAGCACGTTCCTGACCGGCGCCTCTGCCACTTCGCTCTTCGACGGGGTTGTTGCTTCGTCTCCCATCGCTATCAGCGCCGCGGTGAATTTCCTCCGGCCGAAAATCGTATCGGTACTCACGTCATAGGACGCCACGACCTTCGTGGAATCTCCACGCCGAAAACGCGCCACCTGGGCATCGAGCCGTACGAACGCCCGAGTGTAGACCGGCGCGTACTGCTCGCGCGGCGGGAACTGGTAGATGTCGAACACGGAGTCGACGATGAGCGCAAGGCTATCCGGCGGCCGCTGCGTCAGGAAGAAATGGTATCCCGGTTCCCGCTCGTGGCCTGTAATAGCGGGCTTTGAGTCCGCATACATACTGTGCGACGGCTCCTGCGTCCACTTCTCCGCCCAGCCGAAGCGGAGAATCAATTCCGCGAGGTCTCCGCCCCAGCTCGAGCCGTAAGTATTCTCCGCATCCTCCTGGAGCGCGGTGTGCAGAACCCGCGAGAAATGCTCGGTACGACGCTCATTGCCAGGCGTCATGAAGAGAGGATCCGCGACCCACCAGATTCGCGCATCTGCTGCCTCTCGCTCTCCACAACTCATCTTCTTGTACGTGCCGCGGATATCGTCATCGAGAAGGGGGGCGAGATTCAGCCAGTGACACCGTGTCTGCGACGGCATCCCATCCAGTGCAGCGGCGTAGGCGCTGTCGGCACCGGCGTAGTTGCCGGCCACGTGTAGCGCGAGGCCGAGCAGGGCATCGCACCACCATCTGGTTGCCCGGCACGAGCGCGCCACATCGACCGCTGACGCGTCGTGGCCCTCCGTGAGATAGCGAATGCGCTGTCCCATGATCCAGTCGTCGCCCGGAAGGGCGGCCGATGCTTTCTCGAGCTCACTGAGCAATTCCGCGCGCGCACGGACTATGTCCTTCCCTTCATCAGGAATTACATAATCGCTCAGGTTGGGATGCCACTCACAGAATCGGCCGACGATCAGGCAGTGATCCGCGGTGCCGATGTAAAACCTTGGCAGCATCTGCCGGCGCCGACGCTCGAATCTCGCCTGAAGATCCCGCGCACGCTGAGAGATCTTCGCGGAATCTGTCCTTAGTTGCGTGTCGCGGGTCGATGTCTCGAGTAACCGCGGCTGCGCCAAGGAGGCGGGCGCGGAGAACGTCAATGCCAGAGCAGCGACCACGAGCGATAAGTGGGCATGACTGCCCACGCGCTCGCCGTTCAAGGGGGAGCGGTTCTCAGAAGATGCGACGCAGCACGTATGACAGCACGCTGAAGAGGAGCGATATCAGCAACATCGATGCGATCGGCACGTACACCCGCACATTCTCGCGCTCGACACGTACATCCCCCGGCAAGTGGCCAAACCATCCCAGCCATCCCCGCATCGTCAACAATCCGACGACGATGATGCCGAGGCCAACCACGATGATGAGCTGGCCAAGCGCTTTATTGCCCACGATAATAGTTACCGCCGGGACGCGAAGGCCGCCACTGGATCCGCGTCCCGTCGAGGCAGGTCCTAGCCCGTCGTGTCAATCATGACGGTGTTCTGAGCCGCGGAGACCTGTCTTCGAGTCATCCACAGCCGCCACAGCAAGAGGGCGTAAAGCAACGGCGCCACCCGGATCTCGAATTGTCCCTCTCTGAATTCGAATATCCAGCGCACGATGTCGAAAACCAGCGAATAGATCGTCAGCCAGAACGCGGGAGTGAGAGACCACCGCTTCCGGAAGATTATGCCAATGCAAACGATCGCCAGCGCAAAACCCACGATCTGCTCGATCCACCAGAGACGCGTCTGAACAGTGAGCGCATGGCGCATCGGTGTACGGCCAAGTGCGTCGATCCAGCCGTAGACGGTGAGCACGGTGATCAGCGCCGCGATGACGCTTCTGAAATTGTCCCGCGGGAGGATCCCGGGCCGGGTCTGCGGAGAAGTCGGATCTGTCATGGAGTGATCATTGTTTTGGTCGCAGACCCACTCAATCAAATTTCGTGCGCGACGGGAGTGTCCCGACTTCCGTCACCCGCTCTTCCATGGCCTTGCTCTCGGAATCCACCTCGGAACGGCCGACTTGTATTCGATATACGCAGCCCCGAATCGCCTCTCCAGCCCGGGCTCCTCGGAGATCACGAAGTAGATCTGATTGACGGCGATGAACGTCGCGGCCCAGATCCCGATTACACGCGACCCCAGGAATAGCGTTTCTCCAAGCAGCATTGTCACGACGCCGGTGATCATCGGATTCCGCAGGTACCGGTACGGACCGACTGCCACGAGCCGACGCGTTGGATCCCATGGAGCGAGCGTCCCCTCTCCGACGCGCGCAAAAAGGGAGACGCACCAGGCAAAGAGGGCAAACCCGCAGAGAAATAGCACGACGCCGGCAATGTGAGCGAATGCAGCGGCGACAGTCCCATCCACCCAGCGAGTGTCGGATGCCGACCAGGCGCGAAGCAGCCAGCGCGGGACGATCACCACCACGACGAAGGGAAGTAGCAGGATCGACAACAAATGACGGAGAATCGTCATGATGCTCACGCCTCCGCTAAGACGTCGCGCTTTGTCGAAAGCTCGCCGAGACGCGACGGCCGCTCACCGGGAACGGGCTGATAGCTACGGTCTCTTCGGCGCCACAGGCTGTCGGTCCCTGCCGAAGGGATCGCCAGCGAGAGCTTCCGTATGCAGCGCGCACACCCATTGTCCGTCGCGCCGCACCCAGGTGGACGAGTCGGCTGCTTCGAGTGTCAGCGGTTTTCCGTCGACGGTCAACCGTTCCTTGACCTTGTAGGCGATGATGGCGGCGTCATCGCCCAGAACCCGGACCTGCACATCGCTCAGCGTGAACTCGTGGAGCGTCCAGCCGCCGGCCTGCAGCATTCCAGCGAATGCCTCGCGGGTGATGCGCGCAACACCTTGGGCGCCAGCTACGATGCACGGATCATCGGTCAGCCGCATCGCCGCCTGCACATCCCTGTCCTTGATCGCCTGCCAGTACTGCTTCTCGTGATCCAGAAGCTGCGCTTCGATGGGCCCTTCCGGCATCTGCGTCCCCGCCAGGTTAGGGGATAGATTGGCTCAGTGTCACGACATCATCAAGCGCCATGCCTCAAAGCAGCAACAGGCCACGCTTGACACCTGTTGCCACCGCCTCGGCGCGCGTCGTCACTCCGAGCTTGTCGAAGAGCAGCTCCAGATGAGTTTTCACCGTGTTGGTGGAGATGCCGAGTCGCGCTGCGATCTGCTTGTTGACCAGGCCGTCGGCGAGAAGGGCGAGAATCTCTCGCTCACGATTGCTGAGGAGCGTGCCGACTGCCGCTTCGCCGCTCGTGCGCTGCCGGATGTTCGCCGAGTTTTCGCCGCCACGGGCGAACAGAACGATATCCGCGGAAGGTGGAACACCCGCGCTCGACGCCGCGACACCGACGACCTCGAACTCCTCGCTCGCCCTCAACGCTGCCGCGAGTGAGGAGCGCAACTTCTCCGATGCTGCGACGATCGCGATGCGCGTCATCGTCGCGCGCCGCTTCTACGCTGCCCGCTGCGAGAGTGCGCGCTCCACGAATTGCTGGACCAGCGATGCCGGCACGGCGACTCCGAGTCCGTTGACCACCATGCTGTTGATTCCGACGAGCCGTCCCTCGGCGTCGACGAGCGGGCCGCCGGAATTGCCCGGTGCGAGCCGGACATCAGCGACAATCCAGCGTGGGGATTTCGTTCGGTCGCGTGTGACGGTGTGAAGGACGCCCATCGCCAGCGCATCGCGAATCCCGAGCGGGTGTCCGTGAGCGAATACGAGCTCTCCGGCTCGAAGCGACTCCGGATCGCGAAGCGCGAGCAGGGGCCCGCTGACGGATGGCGACGCGAGAAGCGCGAGGTCATGTTGAGGATGGTATGCGATTGCCTGGGCTTCGCGCCACTTTCCGCCGGCATCGACCTGAAGTGGCGCGCCACGCCTGATGCAATGCGCATTGGTCACCACGAGACCGGCGCCGCCCCAGATGATTCCAGTGCCGCTGCCGCTGTCGCCGCTGCGGACTTCAACGACCGCCTGTCGCAGCAGCTCCGCCAGTCCGTTGAGGTTTGATGACGCGCTTCGCGCGGAACCCAGCATCGAGGCGATCATTCTCCGGCTCCGCGGTCGGCTGGCGTGACGGAAACCGTTTTGATCGTACCGCCGCGCAGGAGTTTTAGAGTCACCGCGCCGCCGCTCTCAACGCTCGACAGCGCGTCGAGCAGGTCGTCAGGGCGGGCGATCGATTGCCCGTTGGCTTCGAGCAGGACGTCGCCCAGAAGGACTCCGGCTTTGTCAGCCGGGGACGCATCGGCGATCGACACAATCAGAAGACCATTGTCGTGGCCGAGCTGATGTTTCTTCACCAGAGAAGCGGATAGCGCAACCGGCTGGACGGCCACCCCGATGAACGGGCGCCGGACGTGACCGCGCTCGAGAAGCTCGTCGAGAACGCGGTCGACCGCTTTTGCAGGCAGCGCCATCGGAGTTCCACGAGCAAGCGCGGAATTGTTGAGTCCGAGCACGGCGCCGGACGCATCGACGAGCGGTCCGCCCGAGAATCCGTCGTACACGGACAGGTCGAGCCTGAAAACACGGTCGATGCGAGCGCCCTGCCAGCTGCGCCATCCTTCGCCGACGGCGCTGATGATGCCGAAGCTGGCGGACACATTGCGGCCGGGTCGCCCGACAGCGAGAACGAGCGAGCCAACGCGAAGCGAGCTGGAATCCGCTCTCGCCGCAACGTGCGATTTCGCACCTTTAATGCGGAGAGCGATCAGATCAGTCGCCGGATCGCGTCCGGCGACTGTCGCAACTGTGGAGTCTCCATTTGGGAGCGTGACGGGCATCTCGTCATCGCGCCTGACGGTGTGGCTGGCGCTGACGATGACTCCGTCGCGCCAGACGATTCCGCTCGATGGAATGCGACGCCGCGCGTGAATCGCGACGACAGAATTACCCGCGGTCTCTACTGCCGCCGCGAGCTGCGAGGATAGCTCTACCAGTGTGCTTGAGCCGCTTTCTGTTTTTGGTGACATGCAACCCTTTGTGAGTGTGACTTGCCCTCACAGTCGCTAGTTTCCCGCGGCGCCGGTATCGGATGAATGGGTGAGACTCAGTTGCAGTTGCAGTTCCCGCGCTACCATCCTATTACGGGACTCAACGAGTGAACCGATTCGCGGAGATCATATGAGCATCGCCGACACCCTGTTACCCGAGTTCGATCAGGAGATGGCCACCACCCGTCGTGTAGTCGAACGGGTCCCGACCGACAAGGGCCAGTGGAAGCCCCACCCGAAATCATTCTCGCTCGGCCATCTCACGCAGCTGGTGTCCGGAATGCCGGGTTGGATCACTAACGCCGTGACACAAACCTCACTGAACCTTGGCAGCTACCCGGGATACACGTACGAGAAGACTGAAGACCTTCTCAAGGCATTCGACAAGCACGTCAAGGAAGCGCGCAAGGCTATTGCCGCCGCGAAAGACTCAGACTTTCAGGTGCCATGGTCCTTGAAGCGCGGCGACCAGGTTTTCTTCACGGCCCCGCGCGCAGTGATCGTGCGCCAGACCATCAATCACCTGGTTCACCATCGGGGTCAGCTCACTGTCTACCTGCGGCTCATCGATGTCCCGGTACCATCGATCTATGGACCGACAGCGGACGAGCCAATGCCTGGGTTATCGCCTTCGAAGAAATGAGCTGAGCTTTATCGCCTCAGGCGAATCGCTTTAGCGACCTTTCCTTCGCCTTCTGCATTTCTACTTCGCGATTTCGTGGCGGCGCGTTGGTATGTAGCGAGTGGACCAATCGATGCGCAGCTGCGGAGACCTCATCGACGGCTTGATTGAAGGCGGCTTCGTTTATACGCGACGGCTTCGTCGTCCCGCTCAGCTTTCGCACGAATTGAAGCGATGACGCGCGGATCTCGTCGTCGGTCGCGGGCGGCTCAAAGTTGGCGAGCGTCTTGATGTTCCGGCACATCCTCGTACTCCTCCGGGTCCAGTAAGCAGGTAGGGACTGCTTTCTAAAATAAACGGTGGGGAACTGCCTTCTAACATGATGACCTCGCACTTCAGGCGCTATTCCCTTAATGCTCAGGTCATCTCGGCGCCTTCTTCTTCCTCACGACGTCGACGAGTCCCCGCATTTGTCCCTCGTCGATAAGCCGAGCGTGGACTTCGCGAACTCCCGTCCGCGCGATCACATCGCGCACATTGTGCTCCCGAATTCCGCCGCCGGCAATGACTGTGATCCGCTCACGCGCCTGACCAACCAGTGCTGCAATGAGATCCACACTCTCCACTGCCGTCGCCGCACCGCCCGAAGTGAGCACGCGGCTCGCCCCCGCTTCGATCACCTCTTCGAGCGCGGCCGGCAGATCAACCGCGGAATCAATCGCGCGATGGAATGTCACGGGTAACCCCGCTGCTGCTTTGACCAAAGTGCGTGTGCGCTCGACGTCGACGCGACCACGACGAGTGAGCACGCCAGTCACGATTCCGGCGATGCCCAACCTTCCACTCAGCTCGGTGTCGCGAACCATCTGATCGACTTCATCGTCCGAATAGACGAAGTCGCCGGCACGCGGTCGAATCAGCACGAACACCGGCAGTCGCGTTCGCTCGGCGATCCCGGCTATCAATCCCGCGTCTGGCGTAGTACCACCAACGCTCAGATTGTCGCACAGCTCGATTCTGTCAGCGCCGGCGCGCTCGGCGGCGAGAGCCGAATCGAGAGTTTCGACTGCCGCCTCGACGAGGGTCAACTGGCGTCCAGCGGTGCGGCGGCGTCCGTGTCGGCGAGTATTTCTCCGATAGCGCACTCATGAATCACGGTCGCTGGCCAATCAGGGTCGTAGCACTCGGCGCTCCGCATTCGAGTCAGAGTTAGACGCTTTCCGGATCCCCAGACGATCATCACGCTCTCCTTCGCCGATACAATCGTGTCGATGCCAACGCTAATTCCGTGATCGGGCACAGCAGCGAGCGTCCCGAACGCCGGAAAGGTCTGGAGGTTGTCCCGACGTGTGTCTTCTGAAAGGTGAATGATCCGCGTTCGGCTCGAGCGAGCGCTGCCCGGTGGGTTGAACGCCACGTGTCCGTCGCTGGCGCCGGACGCCAGGATGAAGAAATCGATTCCTCCGATGTCAGCGATTGTTTTGTCGTACGCCTCGGGGTCACGAGGATCGGGAAACCAAAACGACTTGTCGCGCAGCCGTTGTGTCGCCGAGAGTGACGCGTTCAAGCGGTCGGCGATCTCGACACGGGCGAAGTGATGGCAGGACCACGGCTTCTTGGCGGACGCGTACTCGTATCCCGCGCCGACTGCCACGAGGTACTCATCCATCATCACCAGCACGACATGACTCAAATCCTCTGGCTTCTCCGCTAGCTGCCTCGCCAGCGCTCTGTAAATTGGCCGTGGCGTCCGACCAGTAGGACATCCGAGGACAAAGCGCTTGTCGCCCCAGCGTGCCTTCTCAATGCGGGTGAGCACCAGATGCGCTACTTGCTCTCCGATTGCATCAGGAGATGGAAAAACGCGCACCGGAGTTCGGGGCATGGATCGCTATGCGAGTGGATCGAGGAAGAGACTCGCCGCACCAATCAGTCCCTCCCATCCCTCGAACGACGAGCCGACAACTCGAGTGTGATCACGGAACTCCGGTCGGGCGTGGGTATGGTAGCTGGCGCGCACGGACTCGAGCAGAAGCTCTCCAGCCGCGGAGATTCCTCCGCCGACCGCGATTGTATCGGGCGAGAAGAGCGGCGACAGGGACGCCAATCCAAGTCCGAGCCACCATCCGGTCTCGGACAAAGCCTGTAGCGACGCCTGATCTCCTTCTCGCGCGCTGGTAATGATCTCGCGGACGGTGCGACCACCGCCTCGCTCCGACAGAGCCGCCACGTTCACCATCGCCTCGAGGCAGCCGCGCGCACCGCAGGTGCAAAGCCGGCCGTTCCGGTCGACAATGATGTGTCCGATATCGCCCGCGCACTCACCGGTGTAGCGCAGTAACTGTCCATCGATGATCACTCCCCCGCCAAGCCCCGTCCCGAGAGTCACGCCCAGCAACCGCGTCGACCCTCGACCGGCCCCGTGCCGGTACTCGGCCACAACGGCGGCGTTCGAGTCGACCTCGAGCGGACAGTCGAGCGAGAATCGCTTCTCGAGCGCGCGGCGCAAGGGAAACCCGCGGAGTGCCGGCAGGTTCGCGTTGTGGATCATCCCGAGGCGTTCGGGATCGAGAAAACCCGCAACCGACACGCCAATCCCTGACACCGGGTTTTTCTTTCCCTTCGCTGCATCAATCATCGGACGAAGCGACGCTACGATGGCGTCGAGGAGAGCTACTGGCTCGCCATCCCGGCTCGTTGGAGTGCGCTCGCGCCTGATGATCGTGCCGTCTTCATCGACGATCCCGATCTTGATGGCGGTCCCGCCGATGTCGATCGCGCCGGCGAGTCGCATTCAGAGCGCCGCCTGCGCGAGCTCCGGCTTCTTCCAGAGATCGATTGGCTTGGCGATTCCCTTCGGGCGGAAGGGGAGCATGATTTTCCGGCCCAGACCGGCCGAGGCGTAGGCCGCGTACACTGCCTCCATCACGATGCGTCCCGTCTCGCCATCCGAGATCGGCTTCTCCTTCCCGCGCACGCAACGCGCGAAGTGCCGCATCTCCTGCGGAAAGCCGTAGTTCCAATGCTCCTCGAAAACGGGATACGTCCAACCTTTGGTGGCCGACGCCTTCTCCACTGCATACCCGAATCCGACCTCGGAGTAGGTCGGGAGCGCGTTGCCCATCAGCATGTCGGCGTAGGTCTGTCCCTTGTCGCCGAAGACTTCGATGGTGTCGTCCATCCCGCCCGGCCGGTTCCAGCTGTTCTCGACCATGCCGATGGCGCCATTCTCGAACTCGATGATCGTGATGGCTTCGTCGTCCCCCTTGGTGCGATGAGCATTCACCTGGGTCGAGAGCTGCGAGTACACGCTCTTTATTTTCTGCTTGCCGAGGAACCACCAGCAGAAGGCGATGCCATGGCAGCCGAGGTCCATGAGGGCGCCGCCGCCGGACTGGTCGACATCCCAGAACCAATCGGAGTGCGGACCGGAGTGCTTTTCGCCCTGTTTCACGAGGTGAACGCGGCCGAATGCGCCTTCGTCGGCCATCTGCTTCGCCTTCACGTATTTCGGTGCAAAGAAGAGCTCCTCGGCGTAGAGAAGAAGGACACCGGCCTTGGCGCACGCGTCGATCATCGCATCCGCTTCCTCGAGCGTCACGCACAGCGGCTTCTCGCAAACAACGTGTTTTCCGGCGGCGGCGGCTTCGATCGTGATGCGGGCGTGTAGGCGATTCGGCGCCGTTATGGAGATCATCTCGATCGCGGGGTCGTGCAGCATCTCACGGTAGTCTGCATAAAAACCTGCTATACTGTGACGCCGCGCAAATGCTTCCGCGTTCCCCTTCGTCGGGGATGCAACGGCCACAACCTCCATCTCCTCCGGCATTGCCTTGACCGATGCCGCAATGCAATCCGCCTGGAAGCGAGAGCCGACGATCCCGATTCTTACTTTAGACACAATCCGTTCCTGAGTGCCGCGCTGCTATCCAGTTCAATCGCGACGCTGAAAGTGGGATGCAAAAAGTGCTCGTCAGCCGCGGAGTGCGTTAGGTCCTACGTCCTGGCGGCCGCTGCCGGTCTCGACGCAAACACATCGCTCCAGCGGACCCGGCCGGTGAGCTGCATCGCAGCGAATAGGGTGAGGATCGAACCAATGGTGATCGCGAGTCCTGCTTCTCAGTTTAAATGCTCAGTCGGACGGCGCATAGAATTCGACGTAGCCGCAGCCGGGGCATCGAAACGCTGTGAACGGTAGATGCTCTTTCGCGCGAAACTTGATTCCCCCGAAGAAGCGTCGGCGCTCCGGCGCACCCGGCGACCAGCCTGTCAGGTAAACCTGCCCATGCCCAATATCAGGCACGTACCCGCGTTCCATTGTCTTCTGGCATTTAGGGCAGCGAGGGGCTGTCTGAGGCATTCTTGTCGCTCCTAGACCGCGCTGTGTTTGTCGCGCCTAACGCGGGTAATGCCGACAATCAGGCAAATCAGACCTGGCCAAAAAGTAAGACCTGCGAGAAGTCCGGGTCCAACTGGATTGGGGTTCGGGTCCGGCCAGAGTCCAATCGCCGCGGCCACAATGATGAAAAGAAGCGGGCCCGTGCCGAAGACCAGAAGCAGGACTCCTGCTTTAACCAATCCGGACCGCCAGTATTCGCTGGATGTCATGCCCACGCGGGCTGCCCTGGCGACAGCGGCACACAGCCCACCCATTTTCCGGGAACCATTATGTAGCGGAGCGCCTTCGTCATCCCGATCTCGGAAGAGAAATAGGCCTGAAGCGAAAGCTCGCGAACCAGCCCGAAGTAGTGTGTGGAGCCGGCCTTCTGTGCCTCAGCGTCGATCTCGCGCAGCACCTGCTCGCGCTCTTTCTGAGGAAGCGATGCGAAGTTATCGCCGCAGCGCTTGCGGCACACGCTGCGAAACTCCTTCAATCCATTCACAACACGCTGTTGTTGGTCCGGCTCGTAAGAGTCCGTGAGCAGCAGGTTGATCGCGGCGCCGGCGCCAGCCGCCTTCGCGCCCGGCGATGATGGAGTTGTAGGTAGTAGTGTATCCGCGATCTCCTCTATCAGCGACTGGTCGTCGACCGATAGAATCTTCCCCGCCGCGCGGTTCGAGTCGCGCGCGCACGCGACTAAGAAACCGTTCGACGTAAGAAGCACGCTGCCCAGGACGGCAGTCGTCGCTTTCAACGCTTCGCGCCGATTCATCGGAGGCATAGGAGACACCTCACAGGTTTTGCTTCCCCATCTCCTCGACCGCGTGGTTCACCGCACGGGCCGTGAGCGCCATGTACAGGATTGAAGGGCTCTGGTTGCCGGTGGACGTCATGCAGGCACCGTCGGTGACGAACACGTTTGGTACCGAGTGCAGCTGGTTCCACTGGTTGAGGACCGAGTTCTTTGGATCGCTCCCCATGCGCGCACCGCCCATCTCGTGGATGTCGAGTCCGGGAGCCTGGTGATTGTCGTGCGTCTGGACATCGTGGCAACCCGCCACCTCGAGCATCGCCTTCGCCTCGGTGCGCCAGTCGCGAATCATTTTCTCGGAGTTCTCGTCGTACCCGACCGATGTGACGAGACGCGGGATTCCCCATTGGTCCTTCTCAATCTCATGCAGCCGAACGTGATTGGACTCTCTCGGAATCGTCTCACCCTGCATGTACATGTAGATGCCCCACGGCCCGGGCTGCGCCTGCGCGTCCTTGTACTCACCGCCGACGCGCTCCGTCGTCGGCTCTCCGCGCTCCCGGTATGCTCCCGTGAAGGTCGTGTAACCGCCCACGAAGTCCATCTCCTGCTTTCCGAGATTGCGGAAATTGACGAGGATGCACTCGGTGGGGTTCCGTATGTAGAAGTACTTGTCCCCGAAGCCATCGATCTTTCCATTCGCCCCAGTGCGGTAGTTGTGGTGGGCGACGTACTTGCCCAACAGGCCGCTGTCGTTGCCGAATCCGTGTGGGAATCGGTTGGATGTGGAGTTGAGGAGGATGAGAGTCGTGTTGAGCGCGGATGCGTTCATGAACACGATGCGCGAGTGATACTCGGTCACAGCGTGGGTCTTCGCGTCGATCACGCGGACGCCCGTCGCTCTCCCTTTCGCTTCGTCGTAGATGACAGAATGGACGACCGAGTCTGGCCGGATCGTCAGGTTTCCGGTCTTCGCCGCCCACGGAAGCGTGGATGCGTTGGAGCTGAAGTATCCACCGTACGGACATCCTCGCATGCAGAGGTTCCGCGCCTGACAAGTACCGCGGCCCTGCTCGAGGTGGATCGCTTTCGGTTGGGACAGGTGTGCCCACCGTCCCTGCACGACGTATCGATTGCCGTAATGCGCGCGGACCTTCTCGCTCAAGTGTCGCTCGACGCAGTTGAAATCGAATGGCGGTAGATACTCCCCGTCGGGCATTGCTTCGAGGCCATCGCGATTGCCACACACGCCGATGAACTTCTCGACGTGCGAGTACCACGGCGCGACATCGTCGTAGCCAATCGGCCAGTTGATGCCGTAACCCTGTCGCTCGGGCGCGGTGAACTCGTATTTGCTCCACCGCTGGCAGGCGCGCCCCCAGATTATCGACTTCCCGCCGACCTGGTAGCCACGGATCCAGTCGAAGGGCTTTTCCTGGACGTAGGGATGGTCACGGTCCTTGACGAAGAAATGAGCCGTGTCTTCGCCGTATCCGGCCGCCTTGCTGATGAGCGGATTCTCTTTCAGCTGCTGACGCGACATTGCGCCGCGATGCGGGAGCTCCCACGGGTTGAGATTCATCGTGGGGTAATCCTTGATGTGGACTACGTTGCGCCCGCGCTCCAGGACTAGTGTCTTGAGTCCCTTTTCGCAGAGCTCTTTGGCTGCCCATCCGCCGGAGATCCCCGAGCCCACGACGATCGCATCGAAGGTGGTGACGTCAGTGGTCACGGAAAACCCTTTCCGTAGGGGGACGCGAAGCTGTCGCTGGCGACGGGACGCGCTGAGCGGCGAGCAGAATATACGTGGGTGATTTGCCGCTGCAACGCATGGCTACTCAGCGCTTCGTGAACTTGAGGTGCGTTACGTTCGGGGCGGCTACGGTCCGCACGAGCTTGAGCCGATGCAAGTCGTCGCCGACGCCGTCGAAGAGCCGTTCGCCGCTGCCGAGGAGCGTCGGCACCAGGCTGATTTCCATCTCGTCGACGAGGTTGGCAGCGAGATACTGCTGTGCCGCCTTCGCTCCGCCGGCGAGGGATACATCCTTACCGCCAGCCGCTCTGCGCGCCTGCTCGAGCGCCGCTTCGATGCCGTTGGTGACAAAGGTGAATGTGGTTCCGCCTTCAAGTTCGAGCGGCTCGCGCTTGTAACGTGTGAGTACGAATACCGGGTGATGGAATGGCGGGTTCACTCCCCACCAGCCGTTCCACGGCTTCCTCGGGTCCCAGGGGCCGGGATGGCCGCCGAACATGTTGCGGCCCATCACTGTGGCTCCGGTGTTGGCCAGCGACTCCTCGACGACCGCAGTACTTTCGTTGACCTCGCCACCTTCCAGTTCGTGCTGGTCGCGGAATATCGCGAGCTCGAAGGCCCACTCGTGCAGCCGCATGCCGCCAACCCCGAGCGGGTTTTCCACGCTCTGGTTGGGGCCGGCAACGAAACCGTCGAGCGACATCGAGATTTTGAAGCGCAGCCTGGACACGTTCAGCTCCTTCGGAAACATGATTGCGCGCCCCGTTCGCTCATCTCACTGCCGCACGTAAACGCGCACGTAGTCGACGAGCATCGTCGCCGGGAAAATCGCATCTGATCCCGGATCCCCGTCGAAATTCCCACCGACGGCCAGATTGAGAATCAGGAAGAACGGTTGGTCGAGTATCGATTGACCATATTTTTGGATTGCGCCGCGAGTAACCGCGTAGTGCCCGAAACCGTCAACGTAGAAAAGGACCGAGAGCGAATCCCACTCGACCGCGAAGGTGTGGAAATCATCTGCCAGGACGCCACTCGCGAGCGTGTTGGAGTGAGCGAATGGCGTCGCCCCGAAGTAGCCCGGGCCATGCACAGCGGAGCTAGTCGTAGCGGGCTGGCTACCCTTGTTCTCCATGATGTCCAGCTCTCCGCACGCCGGCCAGGGTGTGATCGGAAAGCCATGCCCGAGCATCCAGAACGCGGGCCACAGTCCCTGTCCCGCCGGTAGCTTAATGCGCGCTTCTACACGGCCGGGCTGGGCCAACACTTTTCCTCGGGTCGTGATTTTGGCGGACGTATAAAGACAAGGACCGTAGTAACAGGCGAGACCTGTCGCAGCGCGCCGCGCAACGATCATCAATTGTCCCTGTCCATTGAGCGCGATGTTTTCGGATGCGTTGGTGTAGTATTCCTTCTCGTTATTGCCCCAACCGCAGATCCCCTCGCTGCACCCGTCCGCCGTTTGGTAGCCCCATTTCGTCGTGTCGATCGACGCGCCGGCTGGTCCATCGAACTCATCGCTCCAAACCTGGACCCACGTAATGTTCGGAGGCGTCGGCGCAACCGGAGACGTATCGGCCGTACACGCGAGGGAAGCGCCAAGAGCGACCACGCACACAGCGCCGACGATGCGAGCCACCGACTCAACGCCCGCGCGCGGCAATCTCGATCCGGATCGTCTGACCGTCACTCACCACATTCAAATCGCTTAGACGCTCTACAACCGCGTCCGCTCCCGTCAACTGTTCTCGTGGATAAGTAGATGCGATTGCAATGACGCGCATACCAGCCGCCCGCGCGGCCGCGATGCCTAACGGGGCGTCCTCAATCACAATGCAATCGGCAGGTGCCTCATTCAACCGTTCTGCCGCGACGAGATAACCCTCGGGATCAGGCTTTCCACGGACGATCTCATCGGCGCAGATCATCACTGAGGGCACTGGCAGCCGCGTATGTCGGAGTCTGAATTCAGCCACAGCGCGAATGCCAGACGTGACGACGGCCCATCTCCCAGCGGGCAGTCTCTCGATAAGGTCACGGGCCGATTCGATCTCATAGATGCCATCGCTCTTCATCGCCTCACCAGCCTCCAGTTCCGCGACCTCTGCCTCGGCGTTGAGCCCGGGTGCAAGCAAACGAACCGTTTCGATCGTACGTCGTCCGTGCGCGAGCGCGATCACCTGGTCCGGGTTCAACTGATGATTGTTCGCCCAGTTTCGCCAGGTTCTTTCTACGCGCTCAGCGGAATCAACGAGCACGCCGTCGAGGTCGAATAGAATAGCCCGGCAGGGAAACGATAGCACGTCTGAGGTGTTTGAGATTCTGGGATTTTCGGGTCGACGTCCAGTTGGACTGCGAGCACGTTTCAACCGACGCAAAAAAAAGCTCGCGTCACAGTTTCCAACTTCATACGTTAGCAGTCCAATAATACGACCCCAAGCAATCGTTGCAGGAGCGGACTAGTCCTCTCCTGCAGTCTGTCATGTATACTGGCGCCGAGGCGCCGCTGATCGATAGGAGCCGATGTGGAGCTGGGCAAGTATCTGAAAAATGGACTGATCGGCGCTTTTGCCCTGATCCTGGTTGGAGCTCGCTTGAATCCTGGAGCTGATTCGCCCGGCTCGGCTGTCCTTGGGCCTGCAACACTTATGGCTGCGAACCGCACAGCTGTCTCAGTCGGCGAGACAACGGAGGGAGGCCTGCTGGCGAAGAGCAGCGCCGGTGTTCGCGCCCTCGCGGCAGCAGTGCGCCCCCTGAGTCATCCGAAGGCACTCGAATCAGCCTTCCGCAGCTATTTCGCCTACATGGCGGCGCATCCCGACGACGTGAAAAAGCCACTCCTGTATTTCGTCGATTACGGCCTGCCGAGTACTGAGCCACGCGGCTACGTCTTCGACATGCGGGCCCTCACGATTCTCGAAGGTCCATTTGCTGTCGCCCACGGCCGCGGGTCGTCGCGAACTCAATACGGAATCCCGACGCGCTTCTCGAATGCGTCGGGCAGCGCAGCAACCTCGCTCGGCCTCTACCTCGCCGAGAATACCTACGCCTTCCATGGCCACACGGGTGGTCGGTCGTACAGCTCCATCGGGCTACGCTTGAAAGGCGTGTCCGCGAACTTCAACGACAACGCGCTCGCAAGGGGCGTCGTTGCTCACGGTGCGCCCTATGTGACGGGGAACATGGCCGGACGGAGTGAGGGTTGTCCCGCGATGGAACAGGAACGTGCTCGGCGCGTGCTACCCGAGCTCGCAGATGGCGGCATGGTGTTTCTCTTCGCACCGGATCAGGAGTGGATGGCGGAGGACCCGTGGGTCGCCGCCAGCGCCGACTAGAGACGTAAGGCGCTCTAAGATTTACAGCACCTTTGCCAGGCAGACGCTCGTCCCGGACGACAACGAGTATTCGCCGTAGGCCGGGATCTCAGTGAATCCCGCGCGGCGATAGAGCGCAAGCGCTTCCGTTTGTCGGGTGCCGGTCTCGAGTACGACCCGGTTGAGACCAAGCGCGCGCGCCTCGGCTTCGAGTCGGGAGAGCAACGCCCGGCCGATGCCTTTGCCCCTCACTTCTTGTGCGACGTACATGCGCTTGAGCTCTCCGACTTGCGGCCCGAGTTCACGCGTCAGGGCGGGCTCGCGGAGCCAACGCAGGGCGCCGCACCCGACTGGGCGACCTGACCAGCGGGCCACGAGGAACATCCCGGCGCCGGGAGCGACTTCACCCGGGTCGAGCCGAAAGTGGGTCGCGCCAGGTTCAGGATAGAGAGCGGAGAGCTCCGCGTTCAGGGCTGCCACGAGTGCTTTGGCGACTGGACTAGATAGCACCTCGGGTGCGATCTCGAGCGCATCCGGCTCACCGTGTTTGTCCATGACGTCCATTTCTTACAGGGCTCGTTCGTTCAACGCTTTTCCAGGCCGTAAGGAATTCGCCAGACTCAAAAGTGCCATTGCCGATACACAATGCTCACATCCCCCGTCTGACTCGGCACGATGTACGGGGGACGCCGAGGAATCGTCACGCCGGCAACGGTCGGAATGCCGGGCCGTCGCGCTGCAAGGTCGAAGTCTATGTGGCCACCCGCGGGAATGGCGATCGCAACGGTCGCGCCGGTGTCGGGGACCGCCCAGTATTCCATGACCCAGTCCCGCACGTGATAGCGGTATCGCGTGGTGTCGACGACGCGTCCGTCGATCGACGAAGTGAGCACTTTGACGCCGCGCGCACGCATCACCAGCCCAGTGGTTCCCGCTGGCGCGTTGACACGCAGCATCACGCGCCGGATTCCGCTGATCAGCGTGTCGCCAACCAGAATGGCGTTTGGACCGGCAAGCGGCACGCGTTGGACCTTCCGGCCAGTGAAGCGGCCTCCGTCCGACAGACGCGCCGTCCACGCGGGAATGGGCCCGGGCGTTCCCTCGTCGATCACGTCGCGCGTCCACGCATCTGTCGAGCTGCCGAGCGTACCGAGCCAGGCATCGCTCGAGTCGGCGTTCTCGGCGTAGACCAGGGCGCTGCGCAGAGGATGGTCAGCGCTCGGATGCACTGTGAGAGCCGCAATCACCAGACATACCACACCCGCGCCGGCGAGCCATGACGCACCAGACCAGCGCGCGTCGAGGGCGATGAGCTCGAGCGGCGGCGCGAGCAGAAGTGTAACGAGCGACGCCACCACACACAACGCGATCGCACCTGTTCCGACGACACCGAGCATCACTACCGAAACACCGTAGATCAAGCCGACGAGAAGGAGCAACGTCACGACTGCTGCCGCCCACTGGCCAATCTCGCGGCCGCGTGAAAGGAGTGCCGCGCCCGCTGCGAACAGGAGCGGCCAGGTGAAGAGATACCCGACACCCGGGGCTCGCGCGCTCAACGCAAGCGCGAGGACCAGCCACACGATGAGAGCGCCGACGTGCAGCCCACGCGGAGTGGACCATCGCCTGGTAACCGCATAGCACGCAGCAGTCGCTGATAAAGTGAGCAGCAAGAGGCCTGTCGCATTCAACCCACTCCACACCGCGGGGCCCGCGAACATCTTGCCGACGACCAACCCTACGCCGCCGGACACGATGAGTGCGACAAGCGTCGCGAGCACGCCTGTACCTGCTCCCTTTCGGTCGCGAACCACGAGAATTCCAACGAGCACCAATGCGATGATCGCCAGTGGCAGCTCGAGTCCGACCGGATAAACGATCAGGCCGAAGAGCGGCAGGTCGAAGAACACGCCATCGCCGGTACGCGCGCGCGGTAGCCGCTCCGTGCCGAACGTGAGCACCATCGCGAGCATCTGCGAGCCGTGATGCTGCAAGCTGCCCGGATTCAGGTGCGCGACGTCATCGTGGCTCGTATGGTACCGTTCGACACCGTCGGCGAACGCGAAGTTGAGCGCGGGAAGGCCTAGTACTGCGACCTCGGAGAGGTCGGTGTCGTTGGGAAGGGTGCGATAGATCGTCGCGTAGACCGATCCGGCCGTTGCGTCGCCGGCGCTACGCAGCGCTCGAGCGGCGTCGAGATTGCCCGGGCCAGTTTCGAAAATGAACGAACGTCCGCTCGTGCCGCGGGCCTCGAAATTGAGAACGACAGCGACGGCCTTTGCCCACGGATTCTCACGCACGAATGCGGCAGCGCCGAGGAGTCCCGCTTCTTCGCCGTCGGTGAATAGCGCAATGACGTCGTGCGCCAACGGCCGCTTGCCCGCCCGCAACGCACGAAGCGTCTCGAGCAGCGCGGCGGATCCGGCGCCGTCATCGGACGCCGCCGGTCCAGCCTCCACTCCGTCGTAGTGCGCCATGACGAGCACGGCTTTGCCGTTCGGGTCGCTGCCAGGAAGTCGGGCGAGAATGTTCTGTACATGCCCAGCTTGCCGATAGCGCGTGCCGATCGCGGTCGCTTGCTGAATCTGCGGGCGAAGTCCGAGCGCGGAGAGCTGCGCGACGATGTAGTCGCGCACCCGATCGTGATCCGCGGTGCCCATCGGATGCGGCCGCTGCGCGATCTGCTCGACATGCCCCATCGCGCGCTCGGCAGAGAACGCTGTGTCCGGGGCCGTCGCTGGAACGGGACGCGGAGGCCGCGCAACCCGGAGAATCGAGATCGCGCAGAGAACGAGAAGGCCTAGGGCGACACCGATTCGTCTGAGCAAGAACCTCCGGCGAGAACTTGACGCTTGGCTACAAATTCATTTCCCACCATTCATTCGATTCACAGCGCTTTCCAGAGCTTCAATTCTTTTCTTGAGTGAGACATTGATACTGAGCGAACATAAAAGGCCAATCCCTGTAGCGGCAATGAAGAAGGCGTGGTGATCGATGTAATAGCTAACTGGATGAAAGCCACTCCAGATTCCCCAGCTCAGGCTAAAAGACGTGGTTAGAATTCCAATACCAGCGAGGAGGGAATAGGCGAATCCTAGTTTTTGTGGTTCCATAATTGACCTCTGATTATTGAGCCAAGCCAGCTAACGGTGATGGGAAATGAATCCGTGTTGTAGTCGGATCGTTGTCGCCTGAGGTCTCTCAGAGTCAGATCGGCCGCAACCCTCGCACTTCGATAGTAGACCACATATCCGGGCCCGGCAGCGCGACGGCATAGACGTACTTAGGAACATGCCAATGCGGGTCGAAAGCGATCTGGACCTGGCCGTTGATGTCGGCTGATCGTTCGAGGTTGTCGTACAGGCCGTCGATGCTGAACGTGCTCCAGTCTGTGAGGTCAGCAGATTTGCCAGCCCTGTCCCACGCCCGCAGGGGCTGGCTGCTCCGAACCTCGATCAATAGCCAACCGCGGGTTCCGGGACAGAAACACCCCACTCGGAGCAGGAATCTATAGTTACGCGGCTTTCCAGCTTGCCATAACCCGCGTTCCTTTCTCAGCGTCGCACGCAGGGATTGGCGTTGCGCGGGCAACCTAAAGGTTTCCCCTTCTGCAGAGAAGACGCTCGCGACGGCGGTGTCCTTGAAGAGCGCGATGACGCTGGTGTCAATGATGGGCGGGACGACGCGGACCGTGTCTTTGATCACGGGACTAATGTCAGCATCTCTCTCGACGCGTGCATGCTTGTGGCAGGCGACAGAAAAGACGCTGACTGGCACGAATCCGATCACAAGTCCCCACGCGACACCTCGGCGCACAAGGCTTCAGCGCCGACCAGCGTGAGAGCTTGGCCCCAACGTCACTCGCCTTTCACCTCGCAGTGCCCTGTGAAGATCGCTCGGCCATCGCGCTCTCCAAGGCATTCCACGCCAGCAGCGCGCACTTCACCCGCGCGGGAAATCTCGCCACACCGGAGAGCGCGCGGAGGGAGCGCATCTGCGGATCGTCGGCGGCGGAGGAATCACCGAGCATCAAATCCCGGAATTGCTTCCTGATCGCATCGATCTGCCCCGTACTCTTTCCCTTCACGACCTGGGTCATCATCGACGCCGACGCCTGGGAGATCGAGCAGCCCCGCCCCGAAAATTTCAGATCGCACAAGCAATCGCCCTCGAACGTGACCTGAAGGCCGATCTCATCGCCGCAGAGTGGATTCTTCATCTCCACATTCGCGTCCGCTTTCTCGAGCGTTCCCTTGTTCCGCGGTCGCCGATAATGATCGAGAATCATCTCCTGATATAGCGCGCCGATCTCGGCCGAGCTCCTAGGCTGAGACATGGCGCCTCCCAGTCCTGCCGAGTCGGCTAGACCGGCGCATATCCGAAGATCTCCCTCGCCTTCAGGATCCCCGCGACAAGCGCATCGATGTCGCTCTCGTCGTTGTACACATAGAACGACGCCCGCGCGGTCGCCGGCACATCAAGCCTGCGCATCAGCGGCTGCGCGCAGTGATGCCCCGCACGGATGCAAACCCCTTCACCGTCTAGAATCGTGGCAAGATCGTGCGGATGCACCTCACCGAGCGTGAAGCTCAGGACACCACTTCGCTCGCTGGCGGGAGGGCCATAGATGTGAAGACCTTCGATCGCCGCCAGCCGCTCTTGCGCCGCAGACATGAGCGCTCTCTCGTGTGAGCGCACCCGGTCCATGCCAATCTCGTCGAGATATTCGACCGCGGCAGCGAGTCCGACTGCGTTGGCCGCATTCGGTGTTCCCGCCTCGAATTTGTGCGGCAGCACGTTCCACGTTGTCCGATCATCGTGCACGAACTCGATCATGTCACCGCCCGTCTGATACGGCGGCATCTCCTCGAGCATCTCGCGATTGCCGATCAATCCGCCGATTCCCATCGGCCCCAGCATCTTGTGGCCGCTGAAGGCGTAGAAATCCACGCCGAGCGAATCGAACGAGACGGGGAAGTGCGGAGCGCTCTGCGCGCCATCGCAGACGAGAATCGCATCGGTCTTCTCACGCGCCAGCCGCACAATCTCCGGGACCGGATTAATCGTTCCTAGTGCGTTTGACACATGACTAAAGGCGATGACTTTCGTGCGCTTGTTCAGCAGTCCGCTGAAGAAATCAAGATCGATTTTTCCATCAGGAGTGAGTTCACAGACTCTGAACTTCGCGCCCTTTCTCATCGCCAGCACCTGCCACGGGACGAAATTCGCGTGGTGATCCATCGCTGTAACAACGATCTCGTCACCGCTTGCGACATTCGCCATTCCCCACGAGCCGGCGACGAGATTCAGGCCTTCAGTCGTGCCACGCGTGAAGATGAGACAGTCGGAATCACGAACGCCAAGAAATCGCGCAGTCCGAACGCGCGACTGGTGATAGAGCTCGGTTGCCCGCACGGAAAGCGCGTACGCCCCGCGATGCGGATTCGCGTTTGCCGTCTCGTAGAAATCGCGCAGCGCATCGAGAACGACTCTGGGCTTCTGCGACGTCGCGGCCGAGTCGAGGTAGTGGAGACCCGGATTGTTCGCCAGCAGCGGAAAATCCGGGCGAACCTTCAAATTCGCGGAAAACTCTGAATCGGGGCGAAGCTTCATGGAATGCGCACCGTCGACGTTTCGTACTTCCCATCGATTCGTTCGCAGCGTGGTCCAACCAGAATCGTGTCGCCCTCTAGCCGCACCTGAAACACCGGCAGCGGAGCCGTGGCCGGCACCTGCTTCACTTCGCCCGACCTGCAATCGTACTGCGCTCCATGCCATGCGCACTGGAGCGTCCCGTCCTCGAGCAGGTCGCCCAGCGACATCGAAAAGTGCTGGTGGGTGCAGATATCGCTCAACGCGGAGATCTCGCCTTTGAAGCGGACAAGACAAACCGCATCACCGCTTGGGCGCACCCGTTGCAGAACCGTCCCCTCGGTCAGCTCACTCACCGATGCCACCGGTTCGAACTCCGGACTTCCGGCCGGCGAATCGAAAACGGGGCTCGATGCGCCGGTCATTCGAGGCGTTTCGCCACGGTCACTCGGGTCCTCTAATGTATGAAATTGGGCGGGCTCCGCACATTCTCTGGCTGCGTAAGTGCTGACGAGACAATGGGATAGAAAGACAACCGTTCGCTTGACTATCCCGACAGAATTGCTTTAGATTGAATCTACGCCGGGAAGTATAGAAACGCCAAGGAGTTGGAATGAGTTCGGGAATCGAGGCACTGGTCAACCGCGAATACGCTTACGGGTTCGTCACGGACGTCGAGACGGACACCGTGCCGGCCGGCCTCAACGAGGACATCATCCGCACGATCTCGGCAAAAAAGAACGAGCCGGAGTTCATGCTGGAGTGGCGCCTCAAGGCGTACCGGCGCTGGCTCACGATGAAAGAGCCGCACTGGGGCAACGTCCGGTACCCCCCGATCGACTACAACTCCCTCGTCTACTATTCAGCGCCCAAGAGTGTGAAACCGCTTCAGAGCCTCGACGAAGTCGACCCTGAGCTGCTTCGCACGTACGAGAAGCTAGGCATCTCGCTGAATGAACAGAAGATGCTTGCCGGCGTCGCGGTCGACGCGATCTTCGACAGCGTTTCAGTAGGCACGACGATGAGAACCGAGCTCTCCAAGCACGGAATCATCTTCTGCTCCTTCGGTGAAGCCGTTCAAAATCACCCCGAGCTGGTCGAGAAATACCTCGGCACCGTCGTCCCGCACAGCGACAACTTCTTCGCGGCACTGAACGCGGCTGTCTTCAGCGACGGCTCGTTCGCCTACGTGCCCAAGGGTGTGAAATGCCCGATGGAGCTTTCGACGTACTTTCGCATCAACAGCAAAAACACCGGACAGTTCGAGCGCACACTGATCATTGCCGATGAAGGCGCATCGGTCAGCTACCTCGAGGGATGCACGGCGCCCAAGCGCGACGAGAATCAGCTCCACGCCGCGGTCGTCGAGCTGATCGCGCTCGACAACGCGACGGTGAAGTACTCGACGGTCCAGAACTGGTACTCCGGAGACGCGCAGGGAAAGGGCGGCATCTACAATTTCGTCACCAAGCGCGGTAAGGCGGCTGGCGTCAACTCCAAGATCTCGTGGACCCAGGTCGAGACGGGTTCCGCGATCACCTGGAAGTACCCGAGCGTAATCCTTCAAGGGGACAATTCAGTCGGAGAGTTCTACTCGGTCGCCGTCGTCAACAGAAAGCAGCAGGCGGACACCGGCACGAAGATGATCCACATCGGAAAGAACACGAAGTCGACGATCGTCTCGAAGGGGATCTCGGCCGGCGAAGGCAATAACAGCTACCGCGGGCTGGTTCGCGTTCTTCCCAAGGCGGAAAACGCGCGCAACTACACGCAGTGCGATTCGATGCTCATCGGCAACAAGTGCGGAGCGCACACGTTCCCGTATATCGAGGTGCAGAACAACACCGCCACCCTCGAGCACGAGGCATCCACATCGAAGATCGGCGAGGACCAGATCTTCTACTGCAAGCAGCGAGGTGTGAGCGCCGAGCACGCGGTGTCGATGATCGTGAGCGGCTTCTGCCGGGAAGTGTTCAAGGAGCTGCCGATGGAGTTCGCGGTAGAAGCGCAGCAGCTCCTCGGCATCACGCTGGAAGGCAGCGTCGGTTGAGACTCAGGCGCGCAGACTGAGCAAACATGGCACGACGGAATCTCAGCGACAGGATCCGCGCTGGTTGGGCCTGGCTCCGCTCCGGTCCCAGGACGCCGGGCTATCCTTTCACGGCAAACTGGACGCTTTTCAGTCAGGCAGTGTACGCGATTCAAACAACATTCAATCAATGGTTTCGTGCTCGAAATAAATGATCTGCACGCCGCAATAGGCGATCGGGAAATACTCAGAGGCGTTACGCTCCGCGTGAATGCGGGAGAGGTGCACGCCGTGATGGGCCCGAATGGCTCGGGCAAATCGACCCTCGCGCAAGTGGTGGCCGGGAATCCGTCCTACGAGGTCACCAGGGGAACTGTCAGCTACAATGGGCAGAATCTTCTCGAGATGGCTCCGGAGGTCCGCGCGCAGAACGGGATCTTCCTCGCGTTCCAGTATCCGGTGGAAATTCCCGGCGTCTCCAACGCCTACTTTCTTCGCTCCGCGTACAACGAAATCCGCAAAGCGAATGGTCAGGAAGAAGTGGATCCGCTCGAGTTCCTCGATCTGGTGCAGGAGAAGCTGAAGCTCGTAGACATGGACGAATCGTTGCTATCCCGCTCGGTGAATCAGGGATTCTCCGGCGGCGAAAAAAAGCGCAACGAGATCTTCCAGATGGCAGTTCTCTCACCTCGGCTCGCGATTCTCGACGAAACCGACTCGGGGCTCGACATCGATGCTCTCCGCATCGTGGCCGAGGGCGTCAACAAGCTTCGCTCGCCCGACAACGCGACAATCGTCGTTACGCACTACCAGCGGCTCCTCAACTACATCGTCCCCGATTACGTGCACGTGCTTGCGAATGGGCGGATTGTGAAGTCCGGTGGAAAAGAGCTGGCGCTCGAGCTCGAAGAGAAGGGCTACGACTGGCTGCAGGACGCCGGGGCAGGGGCGGGTGCGGGGGCAGCTGCTTGAGCGAGATCGCAACGAGGAAGAGCGCTCGTGAAAACCCGGTCGTCACGAAGGATGGCGTGGCCAGGGATGCCGCGGGGAAGCACGGAGCGGGGTCTGTGAGCACGCGGGCGCCCAGCTCGATCGAGGTGTATCGAGAGGATTTCGAGCGCCAGTCAGCAGCGCCGGGTTGGCTTCAGACGCTGCGGAAGCACGGAATGGCGCGCTTCCAGGCGCTTGGATACCCCACGACGAAAAACGAAGACTGGCACTTCACGAGCGTCGCGCCGATCGCGGAGCGCACTTTTCGTCTGGCGATGCGCGAATCGGCAAGCGCGGCGAGTGGGGTTACGGATCGCCGCGAATCTTCGCGCCGGAAAGATGATGGGGAGACCTCGTTGGGGGTCAACCGGGCCGATCTCGACCGGTTCAACTTCGGCGAGAACGGCTGGCACACCATCGTTTTCGTGAACGGAACGTTCTCCGAGGATCTTTCGTCGAAGGCAGGGCTCGGCAATGGTGTTCGAGTGAGCAGCCTCTCTGGCGCGATCAAGGCCGGATCGGCGGGCGTTGAGCGCTACCTCGGCAAAATCGCGAAGTTCGAGCACCACACCTTCACTGCGCTCAACACCGCGTTCATCGACGATGGCGCATTCATCGAGCTCGCGGTCGACGCGATCGTCGAGCAGCCGATCCATCTGGTGTTCGTCTCTGACGGAGAGGGCGCGTCCCATCCGCGGAATCTCATCATCGCGGGACGACACTCGCGCGCGACCGTGATCGAGAGCTACGTCTCACTGCGTGATAGCGGTTATTTCACCAACGCGGTGACCGAGATCTCCGTTGGCGAAGGCGCGCACGTCGATCATTACAAGATGCAGCGCGAGAGCGAGAGCGCGTTCCACGTGGGCACGGTTCAGATCAGCCAGGCGCGGGACAGCCAACTCCACTCTTTCTCGTTTGCTGTAGGCGGCTCGCTCGCGCGGACAAATATCTACACGTCCCTCGATGGAGATGCGGCGACCTGCACGCTCAATGGCCTATATCTCACCGACGGCACCCAGCACATCGACAATCAGACGAGCATCGAGCACATCGCTCCCAACTGCCCGAGCCACGAGGTGTACAAGGGAGTGCTCGATGGCCGCTCGCACGGGGTATTCAACGGCAAGGTTTACGTTCACCCCGAGGCACAGAAGACTGACGGAAAGCAGAGCAACAACAACCTTCTGCTCTCACCTGGCGCTCGTGTCGATACCAAGCCGCAGCTCGAGATATTCGCCGACGACGTGAAGTGCACCCATGGCGCGACAGTGGGGAGACTCGATGATCAGGCGATGTTCTATCTCAACAGCCGGGGAATCGGGCCGGAAACGGCGCGCATTCTTCTGACGTACGCGTTTGCGGCGGATGTTCTCGAGACGATCGAGCTCGAGCCGCTGAGGATGCAGCTTGAGAAGATGGTGCTCGCGAGGTTCGTCGAAAGCGACTGAATCGACTTCGACGACACCCGCAGCTGCAATTGAGAACTACGCTGCCGCCTGCCGCCCGCTCTTCGCAGATCGCTACTCGCTGACTACCGAGGGACCGACTGTGGTGGCGCTCCGGTTTTGCCCAGAACTCCACATCGAACTGTCCCTCGGTCTCCGCGCGCAGCGAAAAGCGACCCGCGGGAAGCGGACGGCAGCGTAGTTCTCAGTTGTAATTAGCGGTGAAACGATGGGTAGGCTATCTGCCGAGCAGGTAAAGAATCACAACAATCACCGCAATAGCGCCGATGATCACGTTGGTCGGAACCCTGCGCGGCGAATCGGGATCGAGATCGCCTGCCAGGATCGGGTGCTTGATGGTGTTGCGGCGGGTATTGATGTCCTTCTCGCGCTTGCTCGCTCCGGCGGGCTCGATCACCGCGACACCCAGAGGAAGTCGCTTGGTGGTGAAAGTCAGTATCGCTGAGCCTACTTCCACCTTGTCGCCTTCGGCGAGGGACCGGGGCTCGGCAAGCGTCATTCCGTTGACGCTCGTTGGGTTAACGCCACACGGGTGAAGAACGAATTTGCCATCCTCCGAGCGTAATTCCGCGTGATTTCGGGAAACGGCAGGCTCGCGAATGAGGATATGGCTCGCTGCGTCGCGCCCGATTGTCAGCAATGAGTTCCTGACGGGGTAGGCGCGGCGCTCGAACTCGTATATGAGGTGGGCGCTGTCATCGCCCGGGGCCTGTAGAGCCATAAAAGCCATTCGTTCTCCGTGTAATTACAGGACGAACGAGCCTTTGGGCAGGCTACATTAAAGCCTCGCGAAAAGAACGAGATTAGGCGGGGGCTCGTAGGCGGGGCCCGGAGCGCGTATTATACCGCCAACCCACATTTAACTCCCCGGAGGGGGCATGGCGACAAAACTAGAAAAAACCCTGAAGCGCGAGATCGAGATCGACGGAAAAGCCTACATGGTGGCGATCTCACCCGAGGGAGTTAAAGTCACCCAGAAGGGCTTCCGGAGAGGTCCGGAGATGACGTGGCGCGCCATCATCAGCGGCGAAGCCGAGATGGGGCAGCAGCTCAAATCATCGGTGAGCGCCACCGGGGGTGGCTCGGAGGAGTAAAAACTTCAGGGGTTGCCCTGTGGTGGGTTCATGTTCATCTGGAGATTCGGATTGCTCTGCACATCCGAAAGATGCTCCTGGATGATCACCCAGCGGCCGCCCCGTTTCTGAAACACCGCCGTCCACGCACCGGCAATGACGTGATTCATCCCCATTGGAGTCAGGTGCGGGACGCGATATGTGCTCGTCATCACCGCGGCGTCCGGGGCGAGCACATCCACGTTCATAGAAGTCCACTGCCACTTGGGGTTCCGCATGTTCTGGCCGACGTAAGTCCAGAACGCCTTTATCCCCTGCTCGAGCTGCGGGCGCGTCGTGGTTATGACGCCCCCGCTGGCTGAGATGACGCGGCCCTCGTCAGGGTACAGACTCATCAGGTTTTTCACCGGATCCGGCTTGGAGAGATCGTAAGCCGAAACAACGAGGCGCTTGAGCGAGTCCGCGATCGCTGTTTTTTCCGCCGCGGACATGTCGGCGGCAGAGCGCGGTCCGCACGCGAAAGCCGCCATGATCGCGATGCCGCCCAGCAGGGTGTATCTCATTGCGGCGAAGCTATATGGCGAGTGCGAATCGCGCGAGTCTCACTATGGGGACAGCTCCTGTCCCTCGACGATGACACGCGCCCCAAAAAACCGACGTTAACCCCTTGGATAGGGGGGCAAATGCGGGCGCTCTAGTTGCCTTTATAGATGGCGCTGGGCGAATCACATGTTCCTCCCCGGTGTACGAGTCGAAAATAGTCATCTCCCAGTCGTTGGAAAGGAGTTTATATGCGGAAGAGTTATCTGTTGCTTGCAGGAGCTGGCGCCGTTCTTCTGGCCGCATGCAGCGGCGACAAGAAGGCGTCGATGAACGATGATCTCAAGAAGGACCTGGAGCTCGCCTCTTCGTCTGACGGGATCACGTTGGCCAACAGCTCCCCGAATGCGGGCCAGCAGGTCATCTCCGCTATCGAGCGGACGGCGCCCCCGGCGCGTCAGCAGGCTCCTTCGGCTCGCGTGAGACGCCACAAGGCAGCTCCGAAGTCACCGCCTCAGGTCGTGCAGGCCAAGGCGCCCGCAACTGTCACGGAAACCGAGCAGCAGTCAGTCGCCTCGGCGCCGTCTGCAAACGATCCGACTCCTGTCTCGCCGCGTCCTCAGCCGGTCGCGGTATCCTATCCGAGCGGTCCGTCGTCTGGTGGTGACGATGGACGCGTGAACAGCGGCGGTTCGAGCGTTGGCGCAGTCCTCGGCACAATCCTGGGCGCGGTCATCCGCGGTGGTGTCGTCGGAGATGTCGACAACTGCGATCCGCGTACTGAAGGCCGCAACGGGAGAGCGGTCAACAACCGGCTTCCGTTCCCAATTGGTGGTAGAGTGGGTGGCGGCCGTTCAGGTCGACCCCCATTGGGCCGCTTCCCGCGCTAGGCGAAAACGGGATGCGGCTTGGAATCAAACCGCATCCTTTTTTCGTTTTCCGAGATGACAATCATGCAAACCAATTTCTCGAGGATCG
>WNEZ01000553.1_pt1 | contig 31603 bp, 32 predicted proteins | sample 5400521 | NCBI WGS metagenome assembly WNEZ01 (sample SAMN13153339, study PRJNA577476) | soil metagenome | isolation source: 120 cm saprolite under Douglas fir tree site 2 hole 1 replicate 1 | place: USA:California | collected 2015-04-18 | reverse complement strand
GCGTCCGCGCCTCCTCCGGCTCGGCGCTCATGACCAGCACGTGCTTCGCGCCCAGCCGCGCGGAGACCTCCAGGAAGCCCTCCGGGATGCCGATCGGGTGCTCCGACTCGAAGCGGAGGAACTCGGTGTCGAGCACCGATACGCCGGTGTCCTTCAAGCGCAGCAAGGTCTCCCGCAGCATCGGCCCCTCGTGGAGGACGTCGTACGGCGGGATGCCCACGCTCGGCGTGGCGGTCAGGCGGATGCCGATGGTCCGGAAGCCCGCGGCGGCCGCGACCGTGATCAGCTCGGGGGGCGTCGTGTCCAGGACGGTCAGGTGCGCGAGAGAGATCGACCGGGGCGTCGTCGGCATGGGGCGATTGTAAACCACCCCGCTCTCACGCGCGGCGTCCGGAAAGGCCCGACCGGATTCCTTGCCTACCTGGACTAAAATGCCGTCAATGCCCAGATCGTCGGAGAAGCGCCCTCGCCCAAAGGTCGCGTCACGGCGACTTGCCGTTGACCCGCCACTGCCCGTGCGCACGCCCAGCTTCAAGGGCCTCAGGCCCGCCTCTGAGGCGAGTTCCCGCTCTATGCGAAGGAATCGATCGAAGAACACGGAGCCCGAGAGGCTGCTTCGACGGGAACTGCGTTCTCGCGGCCTCCGCTATCGAACCCACGCCCCCGAGCTGCCCGGCCGACCAGACCTCGTGTTCTCGGCGCATCATACCGTCGTCTTCTGCGATGGCGACTTCTGGCACGGGCGGAACTGGCGACGCCTCAAGCAACAGCTCGAGCGGCGCTTCAATGCCACTTACTGGATCGCGAAGATCGCACGGAATCGACGCCGTGACCGCTCGCAAGTCATAGCCCTAAGGCGTCGGGGATGGCGTGTGCTGCGATACTGGGAGACGGACATCCGGCGCAGCCCACAGGCAGTTGCCGATCAGCTTCAGGAAACCCTAGCCTCCTACATGACGGAGGCTCTCCGTTCGGAAGAGTTCACCAGATGATACGTCTAGCTACAGGCGCGCCAGTACGCTAGATTCACTGGGACCGAAACCGACAATGGATTTTCGCACCTACCGTGTCCAGCCTCGAGACCGAGCCCCACTACTGGCCTTCATTCTCAAAGCCCTCGAAGCTGCCGGCTGCCAGATCATCCACCGCCCCTCACCCGAGACGGCTCCTTTTCGGATCACCTATCAAGCCCCTACCGGGGAACGGGCAGGCATCGTCGCGTACGCGTTCTTCGCCAACACGAAGGTCACGCGGAACCGGCCTCTGGACGAGCATCGTTTTCAGCTCAAATACGGATCCAAAGACGGGCGCCTCCACAAGCTTTGGCAGGACCCATACGGGCTCTACACCACTGTTCTGCTGGGAATAGATCCAGATCTCGGTCTGTTCATTGGTGCTGATCCTGTGCTCCACAGCCCCACCAAGTTCTTTATCTCCATTGAGTTCAAGGCCGCCGCCGTCAAAGAGATTCTGGCGCGTGGGTGGCATGTGTGGGAACGCGACCGGAGAGCCACGGAGGACCAGCCAGCCGAGGTCCTGGTCGGCGGCACGGCCCCGTCACTGCTTCGCTATCTCACCTTCGAGCGTGCCGCGCTCGGCGAGGATCAAGGGCATCGTCATCTCATCGCCGAGCAGCTCGCCCCAGCCTCTCTCGCGATGGCCCCTCTTCTTGGGCCCCAACTGACCGCGCCACCGCCCCCCGTGACCCTGCACGCCCTCTCCCAAGAACTCGACTTGTCGGAAGGCGAAGTGCTTGACCTTATCGCGGGAGCACGTCGGCTGAAGATGGCCGTGCGCGGCTGGGTAGCGGAGCTTCATCTCAGACGGAGGCTTGCCACTGTACCGGGCGTTACAGACTGCATTCAGCTCGACGAAGAAGGGGCACCCGACGTTGAGCTCCGCTTCGAGGGCAGCCGACCGCTTCGGATCGAGTGTAAGAACGTCCTGCGGCAGCAGGCGGCCGATGGGACGATTCGACTCGACTTTCAACGCACACGCGCCTCGAAGCGTGATCCCTGTTCCCGCTACTATGGCCCGCGTGAGTTCGATGTGGTCGCGGCTTGCCTTCACGCTGTGACAGAGCAGTGGCAATACCGATACACACTGCCTGCTCGTCTTGATCATCATCCCAGATGTGTCGGGAAGCTCGCGAGTAACGTCCGGCTCGACCAGCGGTGGGAAGACGACGCCACCGCCGTGCTGCGCCATGCCGCAGGCACCGCGGGCTGAGTGCACGCAGGAGCGTCACGGTGATCCCAAGGCCCAAGATCATCAGCCTCTACAGCGGCGCGGGTGGGCTCGACTACGGCTTTGAGGCCGCGGGGTTCGAGACCAGCACTGCCCTGGACTTTGATCACGATTCATGTGAAACGGTTCGTAAGAACCGTCGCTGGCCAGTCATCGAGCGGAGCATCTTCGCGACATCGGCCCAAGAGATTCTAGAGACCGCGTGCGTAAGGCCGGGCGAGATCGACTTGGTGATCGGCGGGCCTCCATGCCAGCCATTCTCGAAGTCGGGGTTTTGGGTACGAGGCGACTCCTTGCGGCTGGACGATCGCCGCGCGGATACGTTGAGCGCGTTCATGCGAGTCATCGAAGGCTCTCTCCCGAGAGCCTTCCTCCTGGAGAACGTCGAAGGCCTGGCCTATGCGCGCAAGGACGAAGGGCTCCGTCTCATTCTCGATCGGATACAAGCCATCAACCGGCGAACGCGGAGCTCGTATCGCGCCGAATTCACGGTCTTGAGCGCGGCAGAGTTTGGCGTACCTCAGCTTCGCCGGCGGTTCTTCTTGGTAGCCGCCAGAGATGGAACGCGCTTCGAGTTCCCTCTGCCGACTCACTGCGCCGCAGACGACACGCTGTCGCTCCCTGGGGCGGAAACCCTCCCTCTCTACCGAACCGCATGGGACGCCCTCGCGGATGTACAGCCCGACCCTGGGGAAAGTCTGTCCGTTCGTGGCAAGTGGGGCGATCTACTAGCATCAATCCCCGAGGGCAGGAACTACCTCTGGCATACCGACCGCGGAGGGGGGAAACCTCTTTTTGGATGGCGGCGCCGATACTGGAGCTTCCTGCTCAAGCTGGCAAAGAGGCTCCCATCCTGGACGATCCAGGCGCAGCCGGGGCCGGCCATCGGCCCCTTCCATTGGGAAAATCGGCGCCTTAGTATGCGCGAGCTCTGCCGGCTCCAGACATTCCCTGACGACGTCTTCATTGCCGGGGACCGTACGTCGGTCCAGCGGCAGATCGGAAATGCGGTTCCCTCGCTCCTTGCAGAAGTTCTAGGGCGAGAGATACGCAGGCAGTTGCTTGAATCCACGCCTGCGCAGGGAGCCGGGGCTCTCAAGCTACTGCCGCCCGATCGGTCTCCTGCCCCACCAGCGGCGCGCACCCGGCCGGTCCCGAAATCCTACTGGAGCCTAGTAGGCCGTCACTCCCCCCATCCGGGAACCGGGAAGGGGCACGCAGCCCGTCGGCGTCGGCCCAAAGGGCTTTGACCAGCCTAATGCGGCGGGGAACCAGCAGCACCACTCCACCGTAAGTTACCCCCTCAGCCGGGGCCCCACTCGGCGGCCTAGCCGTCGGCCAACCTGGATCTGCATCTTGCGGCAAACTGCTGGATGGCGGCCGCCCGTCCCGAGACCCCCGCTAAACGGAGGCATCCCTGGACTAGAAGACTTTCGAACGCCCTGCGCCTTGGGCCGCCCGCCTTCGTCGTAGCGTCGCCTGTGCCTCGGAGTCTGACGAACCCTCAACCCCCTACGCCGCTTGACGCCAGACCTCTTGTCGGAACAGTATGTGCGGGACCGACCTAGCAACCTAGGACTGTTGGCACCCTTCGCCACGTGGCTCTTTTGGGGGGCCAGACTATGGCATTTCGTCCCACTCGACGACGACTCTATGCCGAGTCCTGATCCCGTCCGGAACGGGATCCTCGAACTTCTCGACTTCAGGCACACGCTCAAGACTCCCGCTTTCCAGCGCTCTTTCGCCTGGGAACGCACGCACATCGACGACTACTCGAACGACCTGAAGCGTGCGCTCGATCTCCCGGGAGGGTCTGAGGACTACTTCCTCGGCCTTATTGTCCTCGATACTAGCGACCAGATCCAAGATGGCCAGCAGCGCCTTGCGACAGCCCTTCTCCTCGCCTCAGAGATGTACGACCTCGTCGACCAAGCCAAAGCCTTGGGGCCCCACGATACGCAACTCGCGAAGGACACCTCGGCTCAGATCATCTCGGCACTCCGGCAGTCTCCTTCTGCACCATTGGCCATCAGCCTCCAAGATCAAGCCGTTCTACTCAACCGGGCTGGCATCCGTAGCGATTCGCCAGAATCAGCCAAACGGTTAGTCGCCGCCCGCAGTCGGTTGCGTCGCCACCTCGATGCAGATCTCACAACTCGAACCACACCTGATTCGCAACTTGGCCGACTCAAGCAGTGGGGCGAGTTCCTAAGAGGCGGCGCGTACGTAGTGGTCCTCCGCGTTCCCCCGAAGGACGCCCACAACATCTTCGAGACACTGAATACGCGCGGCGTTCGCCTCTCCAACGGAGACCTCGTCAAAAGCCACTTGATTGCAAGAGCCTCCAACACCGCGCTCGCGGTTAGCAAATGGAATAGCATTACGGACGCGCTGACCGATAAGAACGGAAAATACGAGGATGATCTGGAGAGCTTCCTCCTCCACTACTACGGTTCCCGCTACGAGCGGACGACGAAGAGTGAATTCTTCTTCGACTACCGCCGCAAAGTCGAGGCTCTCGACGCGTTCGTTGCGCTCGACTCTCTCCTTGAGAGCGCGCGCTTTTATCGCGCACTGGCCGAGCCGGCGAGGGCCGCCGCATTCTGGTCCGAGATTGGTCCCGGCACACAACAAGCTGTCGAGCTACTAAATGGCCTGGGGCTGAAACAGCTTCGCTATCTGCTCCTTGCTGTTCTCCGCGACCTCGCTGCGCAGCAGAGCCCGAACATTCGACACAAGAAGCAGCGCGAAGCAGTGCTCAAGATCGCAGCATGGTCCGTGCGCGGCCTGGTCCACAGCCAAACAGGCGGCGGAGACGCCGAGCGGACGTATATCACGGCAGCAGCGGAGATTCGCAAAGGTAGCATCACAAGCGTCGATAAGCTTAGGCAGTGGTTCGTCGACAAAGACATGCTCATTGTCGATAACGACCTCTTCAAGGACGCGTTCAAGCAATTTCAGTTCGATCGCACCAACTCCCACAATCGCGCGCGAGCGATCCTCTATGCTCTCGAGTATCGGAAGATCTCGAACAAGTCGGGGCTTACACCGAGGGACACTTTGACAGTCGAGCATGTTCTGCCCCAGTCACCCCAATCTGGGCAGTGGACGCACTTCAATGCCGATCGCCGGCGCGTGTACACGCACAACCTCGGCAACCTCCTTCTGATCGATGGCCCGTCGAGAGCAAACGATCTGTTGGCAAATAAGGAATGGTCAGCGAAGAAAAGGCTTATCAAGAGCTGGGATGATCAGACCCCGCTAACGACGGATGCGTTGAAGTACCTGCGATGGACCGACTCGACGATCAAGAAACGGAACAATGCCCTTGCCGATCTCGCCGTAAAAGCATGGAGTTCGTAAGCAGCCATCCTCTCTATGAGCTAAGAGAGTAGCTATCGTCGTCGACGGCGCTGATGGTCCGCGCGGTGGTGGTGGCCGGGACTTAGGTAGGCTCGTTTCACTCTCTCTGCGACATGCCGGTGTTTGCAGGATCGGCCCCACGTAGCCGAGGTTCGGCCCGGGAGCTGGCCTGCCGCGGCAGGCCGAGGGCGACCAGGATGCCCAGTCCATTGCCCCCGGCCGCGATGAGCACCGCGGTGCCGTAGCCCTGGGTCAGGTCGAAGAGGCGGCCGGCGATGACGGGCAGGATGATGGCGGCGGCACACCACGCGATGTAGACGCGGCTGGCCACACGGCCGTACACCGCCCGCCTCCAGTAGACGGCGACCGCCGCCGCGGTCACGCCGGAGATCACCCCGTAGCCCATTCCCACCAGGGCCAATGAGAAGACAGACACCACCGGGCCGGGCCACAGTGTCAGCACCACGTTGCCGGCGAGGGCGACGGCATGGGCGCCCGCCGCGACGGTGGGAATGGCGAGCCAGTCCACCATCCACCCGCCGCCCAGGCGCGCGGCCGCGATGGTCGCGGTGATGAACGTGGTCCCGTACACCGCGAGCGAGGCCGCGCCGCCGTACGCGGTGATAATGCCCGCGGCCTGGCTCAGCACCATCAGCCCGGCGGACGCGGCCAGGAAGAAAACGATCGAGAGCCGCCAGAACACCGCCCGACGCCGCTCGTCCGGGGCCAGCGCGACGCTTCCCGTCCCCGCCCCGATGGTCACGCCCGCGTAGGCCACCAGCCATGCGCTGGCGAAGCCGGTCACGGCCAGGACCGCGGCGAAGCCGCCGAGCGTGGCGCGGACCCCGAAGGCGCGGATCGCCCAGCCGAACACCGGGGCCGCGATCATGGCGCCGGCCGGCAGCAGGCTCACGATGTAGCCGTTCACCAGGCCCTGGCGGCGCGTCACCGCCAGGTTCACCATCTGCTGCACGAGGATATAGGCCGCGCCGCCCCCAATCCCAAAGAGCACCCCGTACCCGACGGCGAGCTGGGTCAGACCGCCCGCGGTCGCCGCCAGCGTGATGCCTAGCGCGTTCGCGGCCGCGCAGGCCAGCACCAGCAGCGGGGTCGAGGCGACGCCGTACAGGCTGGGCGCCAGCATCATGCCGACGCCGAATGAAGCTGCAGCCAGGGCGAAGACGAACGCGAGGTCGGCCCGCGTCAGCCCGAGCAGCGCCTCCAGCGGCTGCAGGAACACGCTGAACGCGTAGAGCGACCCGATCGGCGCGTTGAGCACGGTCGACGCTGCGATCGCGCGCCACGGGCTAGGCTTGCCGTAGGTGTCATCCACGCTGATGAGGGGTGGGGGTGCCGACACAGTATACGGGACACGCGCCCTTGACGGCGCCCGGTTCCGGGGGCACGATCGGCGCCTGGACACCTCCGCCATGACCGCCGACCTGCACGACCTCTCGCTGGCCGAGCTCTCCCGTCTGATCGCGGCCCGGAAGCTGTCGCCGGTGGAGCTGGTCGAGGCGCTGATCCACCGCGTCGAGCAGTACGACGCCCAGACGCGCGCGTTCATCACGGCCACGTTCGACCTGGCCCGGCGGCAGGCCCGGCAGGCCGAGGCGGAGCTCGCGGCGGGCCGGTCGCGCGGGCCGCTCCACGGCATCCCCTTCGGGCTCAAGGACATCTACGACACGGCGGGCATCCTCACCTCCGCGCACTCGCGCGTCTTCATCAACCGGATCCCCACCGAGGACGCCACCGCGACCGCGAAGCTCTACGAGGCCGGCGCCGTGCTGCTCGGCAAGCTGGCCACCCACGAGATGGCGCATGCGGGCCCGTCGTTCGACCTGCCGTGGCCGCCCGCGCGCAATCCCTGGAACCTCGCCCACTTCACCGGCGGGTCCTCCACCGGCTCGGGGGCCGCCGTCGCGGCCGGCCTCCTCCCGATGGCCCTCGGCTCGGACACCGGCGGATCGATCCGCGGCCCCGCGTCTCACTGCGGGGTGGTCGGCATCGTGCCCACGTTCGGCCTGGTGAGTCGCGCCGGCGTGATCACCAACTCCTACACGTTCGACCACTGCGGTCCCCTGACCCGCACCGTTGAGGACTGCGCGCTGACGCTCCAGGCCCTGGCCGGCTACGACCCGAAGGACGCGGGGAGCCTGCGGCGGCCGATCCCACGCTTCGACGAGGCGCTGGGGCAGGACCTGCGCGGGCTACGAATCGGCGTGCTCCGCCATCACTGGGAAGACGACATCCCGGCCTCCGACGACGTCCGGAAAGCCATGGAGGCGTCGCTCGACGTGCTGCGCCGCCTCGGCGCGGAGCTCGAGGACTGCCGCGTGCGCCCGCTCGCCGCGTACTACGACGTCAAGATCATCATCGCGGAGACCGAGATCTTCAGCGTCCATCAGGGCGATCTGATCGCGCGCCCCGGCGACTTCGGCGCCGACTTCCGCGCCCGCGCCCTCCCGGCCGTGCTCTTCACCGCCAACGACTACGTCCAGGCCACGCGCGAGCACCGCCGGATGATGGTGGAGATGGAGCCGTTTTACGACCGGTTCGACGCCTTCGTGACCGCCGGCCTCGGCGAGGCCCCGCGGCTCGCCGACTACCGCAGCGTCTCGTTCTGGCAGAAACCGAGCCTGCTCACCGCGTGGAACGTCACCGGCCAACCCGTGCTCGCGCTGCCCAACGGCTTCGGGCGGAACGGCCTGCCGCTCGGCATGCAGATCCTCGGCCGGCCCTTCGGCGAGCCGACGATCCTGCGCGTCGGCCACGCCTACGAGCAGGCCACCGAGTGGCACCGGCGGCGACCCGCGCTCGTGCCCGGCGCCGAGGCGCCCGCCGTCACGCCCCCGCCCGTGCTCTCGGTCACCGAGCAGGCCGACGCGGCCACGCGCGATCTCTGCGCGACCGCCGCCCGGCGCGCCGGCCTCCGGCTTGACGATGTGATGCTGTCCCAGCTCCTGGAGGGCGCGCCGTACGCGCTGGGCATGGTCGAGCGCCTCCGCCGGGATCACGGGTTGCACCACGAGCCCGCGAACATCTTCAGCTTCCCGGCCCCCCGGCTGGGCTAGGCCCCGTCGAGCCGACGCGATGCTGGCCGAGCTGCGGGAGGGCGATGCCACCGGCGAGATCGCCGTCATCTACGAGCAGATCCGGCGCCTGTGGGCCGTCCCGTACGTCTCATCGCTCCAGCGCCATCTGGCCACGCGCCCGGGCTGGCTCGAGTGGGCGTGGGCCGCGCTGGGGCCCGCCTTCCAGAGCGGCGCCGCGCAGGCCGCGGCCTGGCGCGCGGCCGACGGCCTCGTGGTGCCGCGGTTGGCGCCGCTCTCGCGCGACGCGCTCGCGGTGTGGGGCGTGGACGCGGCCGGGGAGGCGGCGATCCGCGCGACCTGCGCGAGCTTCGTCCGCGTGAGCCCGGTCAATCTGGTGCTGTCCGGTCTGCTGCGGCGGCTCCTGACCGGCGAGCGCCCGACGGCCGCCAACGGGGCCCCGCCGGCCTGGACGCCGCCGGCACCGCTGGGCCCGCTGCCCGCCCTCGCCGACCCCGCCGCGCTGCCGCCCGCCGAGCGGGCGGTGCTGGCGACGCTCGGCACCACCGTGGCCGGGCAGGTCTTCGTGCCGGGGCTCTACCGGATGCTGGCGTCGTGGCCGGCCTTCCTCGCCCACGTGGCGACCGTGCTGCGACCCCACCTGGACGACGCGGCCACGCGAGCGGCCGGCCAGCGGCTCCTGGCCGCGGTGGACGCGGAGATCCCTCGCGTGTTCGCCAGCCTGCCGTCGCTGCCCGCCGGGCCCGCGATGCCGCCCGCGGCCGAGTTCGCGCAAGTGCTGGCCGCGCTCGACACGTATCGCAAGACGAGTCCCGAGATGGTCGTCTTCGGCCGCATGCTCGGAGACGCGCTGCCCGGCCACTAACCAGAGAAGAGAGGACGACCTCATGAGCATCCGCGCGAACAAGGTGAAGCAGCGCCTGGCATCCGGCCAGGTGGCCACCATCCTGTCCGGCACCAACGATTCGGACCTGATCGATCAGCTCGGCCCGCTGGGCGCCGACGGGATCTGGCTCGAGGGCGAGCACGGTGGTGTCGACTACGCCGATCTCGGCAACCTGACCCGGGCCTGCGACCTCTGGGGCGTGACCTCGGTGGTGCGCGTGATGGACAACGACTACGCCACGATCTACCGCACCCTCGACCGCGGGGCCCAGGGCATCGTGGTGCCGCACGTCAACACCCGCGCGGAGGCCCAGGCGGTGGTGGAGGGCGCCAAGTTCGCCCCGCTCGGCAAGCGCGGCATGTTCACGAGCCGTCAGGGCTTCGGGGTGGGCGACTATCTCAAGACCGCCAATGACCAGAGCCTGCTCATCGTCCTGATCGAGGACATCGTGGCGGTTCACAACCTCGACGCGATCCTGACGGTCGACCACATCGACGTCTTCTTCGTGGCCCCCAACGACCTGGCCACGTCGATGGGCCACATCGGCAACATGACCCATCCGGAAGTCCAGAAGACGGTGGACGGGGCGATCGCGAAGATCGTCCAATCCGGGCGCACCGCCGGCACCCTGGTTAGCGCGGGGAACGTGGAGAGCTACACCCGCAAAGGCGTGCGCTGCATCATGACCAGCTTCTTCCCGTGGATCCAGGCTGGCGCCAAGGACCTGATCGACCGCGCGGCCGCGGGGGCGAAAGGCTAGCGCCGGTTCGCGTCCGGCCGGAAGCGGATCCCCGGCCGCGCGAGGCCGCCGCTCACGCCGATCGGTGTGCCGTCGGCGCGCCAGCAGGCCGCGCCCTCCAGCGTGCCGTCCGCGGCGAAGGCCACCGCGTTCATCCCGCCCGCGACACCGGGAACCGCCACCACGCGATGACCGCGCGCGGCCACCGCGTCGCGGAGGGCCGCCGGGATATCCTGCTCCATCTCGAGCTCCTGGCCCTGGGTCCAGATCCGCGGCGCCTCCAGGGCTTCTTGAAGGCTCATGCCGTGGTCGATCAGATTGACCACCGCCTGGAACACGGAGGTGAAGATGCGCACGCCACCCGGCAGCCCGAGCGCCCATGCGGGCTTGCCGTCGCGCAGCACGATCGTCGGCGCCATGCTGCTGGTCACCCGCTTGCCGGGCGCGATGGAGGCGGGCGTGCCGGGGTGCGGGTCGAAGAGCGCCATGGTGTTGTTCAGGAGCACCCCGGTGCCGGGCACGGTGGCCTTCGAGCCGAACAGGTTGTTGATGGTCTGGGTCATCGCGACCACGTTGCCGTCGGCGTCCGCGGTCGTGACGTGCGTGGTGTGGGCGGAGCCGGCCGCGACGCCCCCCATCATACCAACAATCGCGCCGTACTCCCCCGCCCGACGCGGACTGATCTGCGCGCGCCGCGAGGCCGCGTACTCCTTCGAGGTGAGACGCTCGACCGGGATGTCCACGAAGGCGGGATCGCCGGTGCAGGCGTTGCGATCCGCGAAGCCGATCTTGAGCACCTCGGCGATCAGGTGGAAGTACTCCGCGGTGCCGAACCCCAGGCCGCGCGGGTCGAAGCCTTCGAGGATGTTCAGCATCTCGACGAGGTGGAGCCCGCCCGCGGTCGGCGGCGGAGCGCCCGTGATCTCGAAGCCGCGGTAGCGGCCGCGGATGGGCTGCCGCTCGATCGTCTGGTAGCGCGCCAGGTCTTCCAGGGTGATGATGCCGCCGTCTCGGCGCATGTAGTCCGCCACCGTCGCGCCCAGGTCGCCGCCGTAGAGCACGCCGGGGCCCTTCGCGGCGATTAAACGCAGCGTGGCCGCGTACTCCGGCATCGCGATCAGATCGCCCGCCTTGATGGGCGCGCCGCCGGGCAGGAAGGTCCGCGCCGTCTCGGGGAATCGCGCGAGGTCGGGCGCGCTCTCCTTCACCGCCTCCGCCAGATACGGCGTCGCCCGGAAGCCGCGCTCCGCGTGGCGGATCGCGGGCTGCATCACGGTCTCGAGGTCGAGACGGCCGAAGCGGGCCACCGCCTCCGCCCAGGCCTTCAGGGTGCCGGGCACGCCCACCGAGAGCACGCCGACCAGGTTGAGGTCGCCCTGCACCCGCAGGTAGTCCGGCCACGTGTCGGAGACCGGCACGTACATGTCGGGGCGCGCGGCCGCCGGCGCGGTGGTGTAGTTGTCGATGACGAGGTGGCGGCCGTCGGCCAGCCGCAGGTGGGTCATGCCCGCGCCGAAGATGCCGACCATCATGGGCTCCACCACGGTGAGCGCGAAGAGCGCGCCGATGGCCGCGTCCACCGCGTTGCCGCCCGCGGCGAGCATCTCGGCCCCCGCCGCCGAGCCGAGCGGATGATTGGTGACCACCATGCCACGTGACGACGTCGCGGGCCTCTTCTCGGTCATGGGCGCGATCAAGCGAGGAGACGCGGCAGGCGCTCGCGCAGGATGGCCTCGGCGTCTCGGCTGATCTGCCGGACCAGGTCGGCGGCTGGCTCGACGCGGTCGATAAGGCCGGCGGTCTGGCCGATCATGATCGCGCCACGATCCGGGTCGCCCGCCTTCGCCGCCTCCCGGAGCTGGGCGCTCACCTCCGCCCGCCGCAGGCGCAGCTCGTTCTCCCGCCCGATCCACTCCTCGATGAAACGGTTCCGCCGCACCCGCACGTAGGCCCCGGGCCAGACCTGGCCATTGGCCACATCCGGAATCTCGGTCACCAGCGTGTCGTGACCGTCACTTTCCACGATCGCCTGCTTGAAGCCCTTGGCGATCGGCGCCTCGTCGGAGGCGAGGAAGCGCGTGCCCAGCAGCACGCCGTCGGCGCCCAGAGCCAGCGCCGCGGCCAGGCCGCGCCCGTCCGCGACCCCACCGGCGGCCAGCACCGGAGTCGGCGCCACCGCGCTCACCACCATGGGCACGAGCGGCATCGTGCCCATGACCCCGACGTGGCCTCCGCCCTCGGTCCCCTGCGCCACGATCACGTCCACGCCCGCGCGGGCGGCGGCCTTCGCGTCGGCCACCGTCGAGACCATGTGCATCGAGAGGGCGCCGACCGCGTGCGCCCGGGCCACGTAGCCGCCCAGATCCTGCTGCAGGGTCGGCCACGCGGTGGAGATCACCCGGGGCCGCGCGGCCAGGAGCCCGTCGTACTGGCCGGGCCGCTCCAGGAACAGGAGCAGGTTGAGCCCGAAGGCCTTGCCGGTCGCCGCGCGAATCGCGGCGGCGTCTCGCGCCACCTCCTCGGGGCTCTGCCGCGTCGCACCCAGCACCCCGAAGCCGCCGGCCTCGCTGACCGCGGCCACCAGCTCGGGCGACGTAGCGCTCCCCATCCCGCCCAGGACGATCGGATGCTCGATACCGAGCAGCCCGCAGATGCGCGTACGCAGCATGGTCAGTTCACCAGATCTCCGGAAGCTGGGTTGCCAGCCACTTGGCAAGCGCGGCATTCACGCCGCGCGGCTTCTCCTGCGCCATCCAGTGCCCCGAGGACACGATCACCTCGGTGAGGTTCCGGCAGTCCCGCCGCATTGGCTCGGCCAGCCGGGAGCCGACGGTCTCGCACGTGTAGTCGTACTCGCCGTGCAGGAACAGGACGGGCAGGTGGAGCGTGCCGCCGTCCTTGGCCCGGCTCGCATAGTCCAGGTTGCGCCCGGCGTTCATGTACCAGGAGTCCGGGCCGAAGAAGCCGTTGCGCGCGAGGCCGGCCGCGTAGGTGTCGAGCTCCTCCGCGGTCACCACGTCGGCATCCATCGGCACGTCGGGCGCCCGGCCGGTGCCGCCGAACCAGCCCCCGTCCTTGCGGGTCTGCGCGGTGCGGGACGGCTTGCCCTTGCCGCCGGGGTTTCCCTTCCTGAACAGAGCCTTGACCGTATTGCGCGGGTCGGCGTCGAACGCGGCGCACGCCTTCTCGAAGCTCTCCTCGTAGAAGAGCATGTAGTCCCACTGTCCCACCGGATACTGCGCTTCCGGATAGAGCGCACGATCCACGAGCGGGATCAGGTTGCGCGGGGCGAAGCCCGCCGCGAGGTACGGCACGCAGAGGTTGGCCACGCCCCAGCATCGCTCCGGGTGATGACTCGCCAAACTCCAGACCACCGGGCTGCCCCAGTCGTGGCCGACCCAGACCGCCTTCTCCCGGCCGAGCGCGTCGAGCAGCTCGATCATGTCGCGCACCGTGTGCTCGAGCGCATAGTTCTCGTGGCGCGGGTACACGCTGGAGCGCCCGTAGCCGCGCATGTCGGGGGCGACCGCGCGGAACCCGAGGTCGGCGAAGCACGGAAGCTGGTGCCGCCAGCTCAGCGAGAGCTCCGGCCAGCCGTGGACGAACACGATCAGGGGGGCGTCGGCGGCGCCCGCGTCGAGATAGAACGTCTCGTGGCGATCGGTCTTCACCGTCCGCTCGACCACGCTCCCGCGGGATGCGGTCGCGGCTTTCTTGGTCATGGGCGGAGCATAGCGAACCGCGCCCGGTTCTGCTCGCGCAAAGTTATCCGCACCTCCCGACGTCCACAGTAAGGACACACTTCCGTTGACGAGACGGGAGATCTCCATCTAGCATCGGCCCGACCACGAAGGGAGGATCTGACATGCTCAAGGGCACTACGCTGGTCAAAGGCAACGTCCGCGTCGCCGTCAAGAAGCACAGGGAATACGTGCCCGGCCAAATAATCCTGCGGATTCGGCCGGCCGCCGCCACCCACGACGTGGTGGGCTCCGGCTTCGATGGCGCGAGATTGGCTTTCACCGGAAAGGGGGCCAGAGCCGCGCCGGAAGCCGTGAGTGCCCCTCTCGCATACCTCCGGAGAAACGCCGGTCTCAAGTCCGTCGCGCCCGTCTTCTCTCAACGTCGCGATCATCTCCTACGAGCGCCCGTGTCTCCCGGCGAGCGCGCACGCCTCGCGATGATGTCGAGTGTCATCGATAGCACCAGCGAGCGCCTGCGTGGAATTACCGTGGTCGAGTTGGACCCGAAAAAGGTGACGTCAGGGCTCATGACCCCTTGCAAAACCGCCAGTGGGGGCTGCGCGCTATCCGTTGGTTCGAGGCCAAGCGCCAGACGACCGGCCAAGTGAAGGTCGCCGTGCTCGATACCGGAGTCGACCGGCATCACCCCGATCTCCGGAGCGCGGTCGACACGTACTCCCATCAGGGTCTCTCGCCTCGAGACCTGATCGGGCACGGGACGCACGTCAGCGGAATCATCGCCGCCACCGTGAACAACCACGAGGGGATCTCCGGGGTCGCGAGGTGCAAGCTCATGGTCTGGAAGATCTTTGGCGACAAGCCCGACTCGGACGGCGAGTTCTACGTGGATGGAGAGCGCTATCTGCGGGCCCTCGGCGAGGTGCGGACCTCGGGAGCGAAGGTTCTGAACCTCTCGATCGGGGGAACCGCTTCGTCTCAGGCCGAGCAGCTTCTCTTCCGCACTCTCGAAGAGGCTGGTGTCGTGGTGGTCGCCGCCATGGGGAACGAATACCAGGACGGAAACCCGAGGGAGTACCCAGCCGCCTATGACCGGGTCCTCGCGGTGGGCGCAATCGCCGAGAACATGAAGCGCTCGGTCTTCTCGAACACCGGGACTCACATCGGCCTCGTGGCCCCCGGCTCGAACATCCTCTCGACGCTCCCTACCAAGGGGTCGCCATACCTGCAGGAAACCGACTATGCTGCCTGGAGCGGCACCTCGATGGCCACCCCTCACGCCGCCGGGGCGGCCGCCGCCGTCTTCGCGAAGAAGCCGGCTTGGACTCCCGCCCAGGTCAAGCGTCGCCTGACCTCGGCCGCCCGGCCCCTCCCCGGGATGGGCAAGAAGCGCAGGACGTCGACGTATGGGAACGGCCTCCTCGACCTTCAGGCCGCCCTACCGTGATACGCTGGAGCGGTGAGAGGGCTCCACATGAAGGTCCAGTTCAAGTTCAAGGCGAAGGCAACCAAGAAGCATCAGGAAAACGTGATACGCACCCTCCGGCAGCAGGGGGTAGCCGGGGTCCGACAGCTCTTTCCCGAAGATGAGAATCGAGAGCTCGCTCGCCTGTTCATTGCCGACGTGGGCGACGAAGCGGTCCAGCGGCGTGCCATCGGTCTCCTCAAGCGCTCTGCCGCCATCGAGTTCGCAGAGCCCGAGACCGTGCGAAAGTTGATTCGCTGAATCACACCACCGCGTCGCGCCGGAGCCGCTCGATCTCCTCAGTCGCGTAGCCGGCCTCGGCCAGGATCTCGTCGGTGTGCTCGCCGAGGGTCGGCGGCTCCCGGTCGATCCCCGGGCTGCCGTGCTCCAGGCGGAAGCCGGCGCCCACGAGCCGCATCGGGCCGTAGCGCGAGTCGATGGTCTGGAGCACGTCGCGGTGCTCGAGCTGCGGGTGGCCGACGATCTCGTCGATCTTCCAGATCGAGCCGCACGGCACGTCGGCCGCGGTCAGCCGCGCCTCCCACGTCCGGGGATCGTCGGTGGCCAGCGCCTGCTCGATGATCTCGCGCAGGGCCGGCTCGTTGGCGGTGCGGGCCGGCCAGTCCTTGAACCGCGGATCGGCCAGCGCGGCGGCGCGGCCGAGCGTTTTCATCAGGCCGGCGAACTGCTTCTCGGTGAGGACTGCCAGAACGATGTATCCACTGCCGCAGCGGAACCGGCTCGCGGTGGGCTTGCGGCTCACCGAGCCGTTGCCGATCTGGCGCTGCTCGACGCCCGCCACCGTGTACTCGGACACCGGCCCCGCGATGAAGGCCAGCGCCGCGTCCAGCATCGCCACGTCCACGAGCTGCCCGCGCCCGGTGTGGGTGCGCTGGTAGAGCGCGCTCGCCACCGCCAGGGCCGCGGTGACCCCGCCGATGGTGTCGCAGAGCGCGAAGCCGGCCCGCGTGGGGCCCGAGGCCGGCTCGCCGGTGATCGACATGATCCCGGACATCGCCTGCAGCTTGCCGTCGAAGGCCGCGGTGGTCTTCTCCGGCCCGGTGCGGCCGAAGCCGGACACGCCGCAGTAGATGAGCCGCGGATTGATCGCGGAGAGCGCCTCGTAGCCGAGCCCGAGCCGATCCATCACCCCGCCCCGGAAGTTCTCCCAGACCACGTCCGCCCCGACCACCAGGCGCTTGACGATCTCGACCGCTTCCTTGCGCCGGAGGTCCAGGGTGATGGACCGCTTGTTGCCGTTCATGGAGAGGAACGAGGGCGCCATCTTCCGCGCCGCCCACTTGGGATCGGCGGGGGAGATGCGCGTCTCGTCACCCTCGTGCGACTCGATCTTGATGACGTCGGCGCCCAGGAGGGCGAGCTGGTAGGTCCCGTAGGGGCCGGCGAGATAGCGGGTGAAGTCCAGGATGCGGACGCCCGCGAACGGCTTGCTCACGCGCCCTCGCGCTTGGCTTTCGCCACCGCCTTCACCACGTCGAATTCCTTCCGCCGCTCCGCGATCTCCTCCGGCGAGAGCTTCCCGACGTCGAGGAATCGATGCTTCCACGCCGCCTCCGCGGTCCACCGGAGCGGCGACGACACGGTGGTCCGGGCGGCCGGCGCGGTCTCGAGCAGCCGCAGGGCCAGCTCGAGCGTCTGCGCCTGGGACTCCACGTCGAAGGGCCGCCCCGCCGAATTGCCGAGCGGGAAGTCACTCCACACGAAGCGCGGGACGCCACAGTGCTCCACGATGTCCTTGGCGCAGCCCATGATCACGGTCGGGATCCCGTTCGCTTCCAGGTGCCGGGTGGCCAGACCCACGGTCTGGTGGCAGACCGGTCAGCTCGGGACGAGGACGACCGCGTCGGCGCCGTCCTCCCGGCAGCGGCGCAGCAGCTCGGGGGCGTCGGTCTCCATGGTCACCCGGTGGCTGCGATTGGTCGGCGCGCCGTGGAAGCGCGGGGCCAGGCTCCCGATCCGCCCGGCCGCGACGGCTTCCTGCAGGCGGGCCAGCGGGAAGTAGGCGTTGAGGTCCTCGGGCACCGTGTTCGCCCGGTCGTAGCCCACGTGCGAGATGCGCAGATCGGGCTTGCTGTCCACCGCGGCGGAGTACACCTGGTAGAACTTCGCCCCGGCATTGTAGGGCGCGCGCGGCCCCTGGTCGCCGGCCTCCGGCTGGAAGGGCGCCGCGGTCGTGATCAGCGCGACCCGCGCCCGTGCGAGCGGCGTGGAGAGCGGCGTGAACGGCGCGTCGGTGAAGTGGGCCCAGCGGTACGGGCTGAACCCGAGTGTCTGGTAGTACTCGCGCGTCCGATCCATGTACCGGATCGGGACGTCGTCCTCCGAAGCGAACGGGACCGTGGGACCGCTCATGCCGAGAAAGTCTTGATGACGAGCCCGCGGGCCTTCTCGGGATCGACCCCGTTGGCCGCCATGCAGGGGCTCGCGTCCTCCAGGATCCGGTCGGGATCGCCCATGTGCATGTACTTCTTGTAGGTGTCCTCGAACTCGATGCCGAGGGCGCGGGCGAAGAGCGTGAGATAGTGCTCGACCACGATCGGCCGCTCCCGCTCGAACCGGCACTGATCGCGGTGGCAGCCGTGGTAGATGCCGGCCAGGTGCGTGGCCCCCGCCGCGAGCGCCCGGTCGACGTCGTCGAGCGCCATCTGCCGCCAGACCGCGGGCCCGAGCTGCTCCTGCAGGGCCGGCGTGCACGTGCGCCCCCAGCGCGCGTCGGGCTCGAACTCGATCACCGTGATGCCGGGCACCGCCTCCAGGAGTCGGCGCGCGGCCAGCCCCTCGCGCTCCCGCGCCTCGGTCGCGCGGTGATAGTGCAGCGCCACCGTCGCCTCGACCCGCTGCGTGAACGTGAAGAGCCCGCGGTCCAGGCAGTCGGCGAGGAACTCGGCGGTGTGGCGCTTGGGGAACGGCAGGTCGGCCTTGAGCACCTCGTCGTAGAACTGGATGCACGACGGGCACCACATGACCACCTCGCGCGGCGCCATGCTCTGCAGCAGCTCGACGGTGTGGTTGGCGTAGCGCTCGCCCGAGGCCTCCTGCCCGCGCCGGTGGTGCTGGATGCCGCAGCAGTAGGTCGGCCCGCCCGCGGCCACGTAGTCGAGCCCGAGCCGGTCGAAGACCGCGCCCACCGTCTCGACCAGGTGCGAGGTCCGCAGCACGTTGCAGCCGAGGTAGAGGACAATATCATGCCGCTCGCCGTCGCGCGGCGGCTTGAGGAGCCAGGTCCGCTCCTCTTTCTTCGAGAGCAGGTCGTGGGTCAGCTTGATCTCGCCGAAGTACTTGCCGTAGTCGAAGCTCATGGTGGTCAGGAGTTTACCACTATGGGCGGGTGAGACGCTTGAGGTCCACTCCGTCGTCGGCCAGCCGCCCGGGATCGGCCGGGACGCGATCCCGGATGAGGCCCGCGACGATCGCCAGCTCGCTGTCGCGCTTGGGGTCCTCCGGATCGCCGCCGCGGTTGAGCCCCACCGCCGCGCGCACGACCCCATCTTTCAGATAGAAACCGAGGAATTTTCGGCTCGCCGGGTCGCCCCGGAATACGAGCCGATCCCAGGCGGCCGCGAAGCCGATGTACTCGACGACGTGCTCGTACTGATCCGACCAGAAGGAGTGAAGGTAGTCGTAGGGCTCGGGGCCGCCGAGCATCGCCCGGGCCGCCGCGCGACCCTGCCGGTAGCCGTTGTTCCAGTGCTCGACGCGTAGGCGCCCGAAGAGGGGATGGAGATGGTTCGCCACGTCGCCCGCCGCGTAGACATCGGGCAGCGAGGTCCGGCAGTGCTCGTCCACGAGCACGCCGTTGTCCACCGCCGCCCCCGCGGCGGCCAGCAGCTCGGCATTCGGGACGATGCCGATCCCGGCCACCACGAAGTCACAGTCGAGGACCCGCCCCTTCCCGGTCCGCACCCGCTCCACCCGACCGGCGCCCTCGAAGGCGGCGACCGAATCTTCCAGGACCAGCTCCACCCCCTTCTCGCGGTGGATGCCGGCGAGCACCGCGCCGACCTCCGGGCCGAGGACCCGCGCCAGCGGCACCGGGTGACCCTCCACCGCCGTGACGTCGACGCCCATTTGACGGAGCGACGCGGCCACTTCGGAGCCGATGAAGCCGAGGCCGATCACGACCGCGCGGCGACCGGGCTTGGCCGCGGCGCGGATCCGATCGCAGTCCTCGACGGTGCGGAGCTGGAAGATGCCCGGGAGATCGGCCCCCGGTGTCGTCAGCGTCCGGTTGCGCCCGCCGGTGGCCACCAGGAGCCGGTCGTACGGGACCTCTTCGCCGCGCTCCAGTAAGACGAGCTTCCGCTTCGGATCGATGGCGTCGGCGCGGAGGCCGAGTCGCAGGTCGATGCGGTGCTCGGCGTAGTACGCGGGCGGGTTGACGAGCTGATCCTCGAACCGGTCCTGGCCGCGGAGATAGCCCTTCGACAGCGGCGGGCGATTGTAGGGCATCAGCGGCTCGGCGCCGATCAGCGTGATCTCGCCGTCGAAGCCCCCTTCGCGGAGGGCCGCCGCCGCGCTGCCGCCGGCGAGCGCGGCTCCGACGATGACGAACCGCTGATTCTTCATGGCGCTCATGCTACCGCGGGAACGTCGAGACGGCCATCACGAGCGGCCCGCCGCCTGCTGCGGGTCGAGCCAGTCGCGCAGGCCGTCGGCCACCATGTTGAAGCCGAGTACCGCGGCCATGATGGCGAGCCCGGGGAAGATCACCATCCAGGGCGCCTGCACCATGAAGCCGTCTCGCGCGTCCCAGGCCTCCCGATCCGCGGACGGGTCGTGCTACGGTGATTCACGATGACTGCGCCGCGCCGCGCGATCCTCGCCTTGCTCCTGCTCCTCGCGGTCACCGCCTGCGCGAAGCAGGTCATCTCGCCAGATCTTCCCGCGACCACGGGTGCGCCCGACGAGTCCCCGTCGTCCCGCAACGCGACCGCCGCCCGCCTGGCGACCCGATACCTGGGCGCGCCCTACGTGTGGGCCGGCGGGAGCCCGTCCGGCTTCGACTGCTCCGGCCTCGTCATGTACGCCTTCGGCCAGGTCGGCGTCGCCATTCCCCACAATGCCGCGCAGCAGTTCCGCCTCGGCACACCGGTCGACCGGGGTCGCCTCATACCAGGCGACGTCGTCTTCTTCAATCAGCTCCGCCACAACGGCATCTACTTGGGCGACGGGCGCTTCGTCCACTCCGCCAAGCCGGGCGGCGTGAAGATCGCGCGGCTGGACGACGACTGGTTCCGGACGCGCTGGGTCGGCGCGCGCCGCCTCTAGCCGACCCGCCGCACGAGCGGCCCCCGCTTATTGCGGGTCGAGCTGGTCGGGCAGGCCGTCGGCAACCATGCAGCCTCCCGCTTGACAGTCCCGACCGCGGTAGGCATTATCCCATTTACCGGTCGAGAATAGAGTAATGGTCGGGGAGCCCATATGAACACGGCCTTGCGCGGTCCCATCGCGATCCTGGACGAGCACCCAGAGTGGTCGAGCCGTCTGATCGCCGAGCTGGAAGCCCGCCGACTGCCGTACGAGAAAGTCGATCACTCCAATCACGCGTACGATCCGCGCGACCGGGACCCCCGCTACTCCGTGATCGTGAACCGCACGAGTCCGTCGTCGGCCACCCGCGGGCACGCCGGCGTGCTCTTCTATGCCGAGGCGTTGCTCAACCACTACGCCTCGCTCGGCGTGCCGGTCATCAACCCGGTCCCGGCCTACCGCAGCGAGAAGTCGAAGGCGCTCCAGCTCGATCTGCTCGAGCGCGCGGGCGCCCGCTATCCACGCACGCTGGTGGTCAATCATCGGGACAAGATCCTGAAAGCCCTCGACGAGATCCCCTTCCCACTCGTGGTCAAGCCGAACGTCGGCGGCTCGGGGGCGGGCATCGTCCGCTTCGACTCACGCGAAGATCTGGAGGCCGGCCTGGGTGGTCTCCACTTCGGCCCGGACGGGACGGTGCTCGTGCAGGAGTACCTCGAGTCGGACGAGGGCGCGATCGTGCGGGTCGAGGTGATGGACGGCCAGTACCTCTACGCGATACGCATCGTGCGCGAGCCGCAGGCCGGCTTCAACTTGTGCCCGGCAGACATCTGCCAGGTGCCCGACGCCCCGACCGCGCCTACGGTCACCCCGCTCGAGGCCTGCCCCGCGGCGCCCCGGCCAGGCCTCACCGTCACTCGCTTCGATGCGCCCCCGGAAGCCATCGACACCGTGCTCCGACTCACGCACGCCGCCTCCATCGACATCGGCGGCGTGGAGTACCTGGTGGCCAAGCGGGACGGGCAGATCTACTACTACGACATCAACGCCACGTCGAACTTCGTCGCCAACGCGCCGGAGGTGCTCGGCTTTGACCCGACCGCCCGCTTCGTCGACTACATCACCCGGGTCGCCTCGACGCGCTAGGCCTCGTACTCCTGGACGACCTGGATCTGCACGTCGCCGTCGTCGTCGATCTCGAGCGTGATCAGGTTGGGGCGGCAGCACACCGTGCAGTCCTCGGTGAAGGTCTGGTGACGGCCTCCGCTCGGATCCACGAAGACGTCGTTCTCCTCGCCACAGAACACACAGTCGTAGGTCACGGACCCTATTCTACGCGCTGAGGTATGATCCGGCCCGGGAGGACGACTTCATGCGATTCCAGGGCAAGGTCGCGCTGATCTCCGCCGCGGGGGCCGGCATCGGCCGCGCGACCGCGATGATCATCGCGCGCGAGGGCGGCACCGTGGTGGGAGTGGACGTGGAGCCGGCCGCGCTCGACCGGCTGACCGCCGATGTGGTCGCCGCGGGCGGGCGCGCGCTCGCCTTGCGCGCCGACGCCCTGGACGCGGCATCGGTGGAGGGCGCGGTCCAGCGCGCCGTCGAGGCCCACGGGCGCATCGACATCCTGGTCAACGGGGTGGGCGGCAGCACCGTCGTCACCCGCCCCGCCGCGGCCCTCGACGAGCTCACGCTCGCGGAGTGGCAGAAGCTGCTCCACTTCAACCTGACCGGGACGTTTCTCTTCTGCCACGCGGTGATCCCGGTGATGAAACGCCAGCGGAGCGGCAAGATCGTCAACCTCTCGTCGATCGCCGGCCGCGGCCTGAGCCGCGAGAGCTCGAGCGCCTACGCCACCGCCAAGGGGGGCATCATCGCGCTCACCCGCAAGCTCGCCTTCGAGCTCGGCCCCCACGGCATCACGGTCAACGCGATCGCGCCGAGCCTCACCCTCTCCGAGCGCATCCGGCCGCACTGGGAGCGCCGCTCGGCGGAGGGTCAGGAAGCCGAGATCAAGCGCACCCCGCTCGGGCGGGTGGCCACGCCCGAGGACCAGGCGCGGGTCATCTGCTTCCTGGCTTCCGCCGACGCCGACTTCGTCACCGGCGTGACCATCGACGTGACGGGCGGGCAGTAGCGCCCGCGCGTCCGTCAAGACGGCGGGGAGGCCGGCGGCGCGGTGGACCCGCGCGGATCGAACTCCGCCGGGAGCAGCACCGCCGCCGCCGGCGCGGAGCGGTCCGTGACGAGCTTCAGCAGGAGCGTGGCGGCGGTGGCGCCGGCCTGCTCGAAGTCGAGGATCACCCGCGCCATGGCCGGGGCCGCGGGCCGGGGGCCGGGAAGCCCGGCGAGACTCACCAGCGACAGATCATCCGGCACGCCGAAGCCCATATGCTGCGCGGCGGCCTGCGCGGCGTCCGCCATCACGTCGTTGCTGCAGAGGAGCGCGGTCGGGCGCTGGGGCAGGCGGAGCAGATCGAGCGCCCGGTCGTAGGCCTCGGCGGCCGTGAAATTGGTCTCCGCTTCGAGCGCGGGCTCCGGCGGCACCCCGGCCGCGGCCAGGACCCGCCGGAAGGCGGCGAGGCGGTCGCGATGCAGGAGCGAGCTCGGCACGCCCCCGATGAACCCGATCCGGCGATGGCCGAGGGCCAGGAGGTGCCGGGTGGCCGCGGCGGTGCCCCCGGCGACGTCGAAGGTGAGCGAGGTGACACTCGGCAGCGAGGAATCACCCGGGATCAGCACGGTGGGCACGCGATGCGTGGCGAGCGCCGCGATCCGTCGATCTCCGACCCGCGACATCAGCACGATCACCCCGCGGCAGAGACCGCTCCGATGCAGCGCCACGTAGTCCCGATCCTCGAGGAAGGACAGCAGCAAGAGGTGGCCCGTCTCCTGGAGCACGCGGCTCACGCCCTTGAGCGCGGCGAGGTGGAACGGGCTCGTGAACGTGTACTCGGCGCTCCGCGGGACCACGACCGCGAGGACGTCGGCCCCGCCGCCGGCCAGCCCGCGCGCGAGCGCGTTGGGCGCGTACCCGAGGCGGCGAGCGGCCCGCTCGACCAGACGCCGGGTCGCCGGGGAAATGCGCGCGTCACCGGCCAGGGCGCGCGACACCGTGGAGGCGGCGACCCGGGCGGCGCGGGCCACGTGGCTCAGCGTGACCGGCGTCGAGCCGCGTCGCCGGGACTGCCGCCGGCCGCTCCGAGGGTTGGACCGTGCCATGGACGACCGCCAGTATAGCGCGCCTTGACAAGAACCGGGGAGGGGGACTAGGGTTGCGCAAGCGCTTGCACGCCGACGGGGAGGAACCATCGCATGGGCGAGATTCTCGGCTTGGGCATGACGCATTACCCGCCGCTCACGGGCCTGGACCAGAACATGGCCGCGATCCTGCGCCGCGTCCAGCAGGACCCCGGCCTCCCGGAGCGCTACCGCGATCCCGCGAGCTGGCCGGCGCCGATGCGCGCGGAGTACGGCCGTGACGGCGGCACCGCGAGCGCGGCCGCGCACCGGGAGATCCTCCTCCACCACTTCCGCAAGGCCCGGCGGATCCTCGACGACTTCCGGCCGGAGGTCGTGATCATCTGGGGTGACGATCAGCACGAGAACTTCACCGAGGACGTCATCCCCCCGTTCTGCGTGCTGGCCTACGACAAGGTGGAAGCGCGGCCGTGGCAGCGCTCGGGAGCCGGGCCCAACGTGTGGGGGGAACCCTCGGAGACGACGTTCGAGATCACCGGCCACCGGCAGGCCGGCAAGTACCTCGCGACCGGGCTCCTCGAGCAGGGCGTCGACATGGCGTACGCCTACAAGCCCCTGCACTACCCGGGCCTCGCCCACGCGTTCCTGAACACGATCATGTTCCTCGACTACGACCGGGGCGGATTCCCGTATCCGGTCATCGCGTTCCAGGTGAACTGCTACGGGCGGCGGGTGATCGCCCAGCGCGGCGGGCGCGGCAGCCTCGCGAACCCGCTCGCCGACGCGGACCTGGATCCGCCGTCTCCTTCGCCGAAGCGATGCATGGAGGTCGGCGCCGCGACCGCGCGGGTCATGCGGGACAGCCCCTGGCGCACCGCCCTCATCGCCTCGTCGAGCTGGTCGCACGCCTTCCTCACCGACAAGCACCACCAGCTCTACCCCGACATCGAGTCGGATCGGCGGCTCTACGAGGCGCTCCGCGTCGGCGACTACGAGACGTGGCGCAAGACGCCGCTCGAGGCCATCGAGACGTCGGGCCAGCAGGAGATGCTCAACTGGTACATGCTGGTCGGCGCCATGGAGGCCCTGGGGCGCAAGCCGGACGAGTGCGACTTCATCGAGACCTGGTCGTTCAACTCGAACAAGTGCTTCGCCACGTTCATTCCCTGAGGCGATAGAGGAGATCGGCGTGCCGACACCCACCCCCCAATCCACCGCCCGTCTTCACGTCGCCGACGCGCTCCCGAGCAACGGCGTTCCCAAGCTCAGCGGCGACATCCGGCCCCTGATCCCGAAGCTCGGCCTGCGCAACTACTGGTATCCCGCGGTCGCCGACCGACAGGTCGGCCGCCGCAAGCCGGTGAAGGTCTCCCTGCTCGGCGAGGAGATCTGCCTGTTCCGCGGGGCCGCCGGCGACGTGGTGGCCATCCAGGACGTCTGCCCGCACCGCGGCGCGCGCCTGAGCGAAGGCGACTGCCACTACCGCGGGACCGTGGCCTGCCCGTACCACGGCTGGGTGTACGACGAGTCGGGCAAGAACGTGATGGTGCTCTCGGAGGGCCCGAGCTCGGGGGTGTGCGGCAAGGCCGGCACCGAGGCCAAGGCCTACCCGACGCAAACCCTCAAGGGCCTCGTCTTCGTATGGATCGGCGCGGGCACGCCCGCCCCCATCGAGGAGGACGTGCCCGAGGAGTTCTTCGACGAGGACACCCTCGTGCTGATCGGTCAGGTCCACTGGCGGTGCAACTGGGAGGTCGCGCTCGAGAACTCGATGGACTCCCACGTCAACTACGTGCACCGCAACGCGGTGGTGGTCGCCCGCACCGGCTTCATCGCGCGGGGCGCGCAGGGCGAGCACCCCATCTTCGTCGGCAACGGCTTCGGCGGCGACGTCGCCGAGAGCAACTACATGCGCCAGAACCCGCACCAGGACCTCTATCTCGACGGCCGGAAATGGCCGAAGACGACGTACCGTCGGCTCTGGACCTGGCTCACCCGGCCGCTCGCCGAGCGGGCACGCCGCCACATTCCCCCGCCGCGGTCCGCGAAGTGGTGTGGGGGCCACCACCTGCCCGGCATGTTCCGCGCCGAGTTCGGCTGGGATCTCTACACCCGCATGTGCGTGCCGGTCGAGGAACATCTGACCCGCGTGTGGTACTACCACTGCCTCCGGCCCAAGACGAGGCTCGGCCGGATCGCGGAGCGCCTCGCCTACGCGGCGATCCATCGGTGGATCATCGAGTACAACTTCTCGCGCCAGGACGAGCGGGTGATGATCAACCAGCGCTACGACACCCCGGAGAAGCTCTCGTCGACCGACGCCGAGGTGATCCAGTGGCGCCGGCTGGTCGTGACCAAGCACTTCGGCGGCCGCGACGCCCCGTTCGACTACAAGAACCCCGACGGCCTGTCGCCGGACGCGGTGCCGCTCGACCGGGTCTCGGTCCGGTACCTCCAGGAGCAGCGACGGCGGGCCGGCCGATGACGATCACTCGGCGACGCCTGCTCCAGACTCTCGCCCTCGGCGGCGCGGCGGTGCTCACCCGGACCACCCCGGCCCGCGCCGCCGCGACCCCGCCGGAGTGGGCGCCGGTCGTGGCCGCGGCCAAGAAGGAGGGCAAGGTCGTCGTCAACACCTTCCCCGGCGACGGCTACAAGCGCGCGCTCAAGGCCTTCACCCAGGCGTATCCCGACATCAAGCTCGAGCACACCGGGCTGCACTCCCAGGATTTCGCCCCGCGCGTCCTCCAGGAGCGCCAGGCGAGCCTCTTCACGTGGGACGTGGCCACGATCCCCACCAGCACCGCGCTGCAGGTACTGCGCCCGGCCGGCGTGTGGGATCCGGTGCGGCCGGCCATCGTGCTGCCGGAAGTGATGGACGACGCGGGCTGGGAGGGCGGCTTCGAGCGCGGCTTCTCGGCGGTGAAGGATCGCGCGCTCGCCTATGGCTTCTGCGCGGTCCGCGGCGCGGGCATCACGATCAATACCGACCTGGTGAAGGAAGACATCAAGGGCCTCACGGATCTGCTGAACCCCCGCTGGAAGGGCAAGCTGCTCCTGCCCGACGTGCGGACGATGGGCGATTCGTTCTGGTCGATGACGAGCGCCCGCCTCAACCTGGGCGACGACATCATCAAGAAGCTCTTCGTGGACCAGGAGCCCGCGTTGAGCCGCGACACCCGTCAGATCGCCGAGTTCATGGTGCGGGGCCGGTACCCGATCGCGCTCGGGGTCAACCCGCTGCTCCTCAGCCAGTTCCAGAAGCAGGGGCTCGGCAAGAACCTCAAGACCTTCCACTTCCCCGAGATGGACACCGTCAACTCCAGCAGCAGCGTCCTCTGGCTCGTCAACCGGGCGCCGCATCCCAACGCGGCGAAGGTGTTCATCAACTGGCTGCTCACCAAGGACGCCCAGGTCGTGTGGGCCCGCGAGGTCGAGACCAACAGCCGTCGCGTCGGCGTGGAGCCGGGCAATCCCCAGATCGTGGTCCCCCGGAGCGCCAAGCTCCTGCAGGTGGACGCGGAGGAGAACCTGGCCGAGGTGGTCAAGACCCAGGACCTCGGCAAAGCGGTCATCAAGTAGCGGATTCGCCAACCAATCTGAAAGTGGGGCCGCAGCCCGGCGTCGGCGAGACGGTCCTCGCGCTCGACCGCGTCAGCAAGCGGTTCGGCGAGGTGGGGGCGGTGGACTCCGTCTCGCTGTCGATCTGCCGGGGCGAGGTCTTCACCCTGCTCGGCCCCAGCGGCTGCGGCAAGACCACCACGCTCCGCCTCGTGGCCGGCCTCGAGCATCCGGACGCGGGCGAGATCACCCTGCGCGACCGGGTGGTGGCGTCCGCGGCGCGGCGGCTCTTCCTGGCGCCCAACCGGCGCAACCTCGGGATGGTGTTCCAGTCCTACGCGGTCTGGCCTCACATGACCGTGTTCGAGAACGTCGCCTACCCGCTCCAGCTGCGCGGCCTCCGGAAGGCGGTCGTGCGCGACAAGGTGGCCCGCGTGCTCGACCTGGTGGGCCTGGGCGGCATGGAGACGCGCCCCGGCACGCTGCTGAGCGGCGGGCAGATGCAGCGCCTGGCCCTCTGCCGGGCCCTCGTCTACGAGCCGGACCTTTTATTGCTCGACGAGCCCTTCAGCAATCTGGACGCGAAGCTGCGCGAGCAGATGCGGGTGGAGGTCAAGCTGCTGCAGCGCCGGCTCGGGATCACGGTGCTGTTCGTCACCCACGACCAGGTCGAGGCGCTCAGCCTCTCCGACCGCATCGCGGTGATGCATCGGGGGCGCGTGGAGCAGGTCGGCTCGCCGCGGGCGCTCTACGAGCGGCCCGCCTCGGTCTTCGTGCGGGACTTCCTCGGCCAGACCGTGGTGCTGAGCGGCCGCGTCACCGCACCCGCATCCGCTCAGACCGCCGGGAGCGTCGCGGTGGCGATGAACGGACCGCTGAGCGGATGCACGCTCGCCGGCCGGAGCGCGTCGCCGACCACGCTCGCGCCCGGCGCGGCCGCGACCATCGCCATCCGCCCCGAGGACATCCGCGTGGTGCCGGACGATTCCGGGGAACGCGACCCCCACCACCTGCTCGGCACCATCGACACCCTGTCCTTCGTCGGCGATCGCTACGAGGCCCGGGTCACGCTCGGCGGCGCGCACTGCATCGTGCTGCTCCTGACCCGGACGCGCGACTGGCGCGAAGGCGAGCGGGTGCGGCTCGGCTTCCCCCCGGAGCTGGTGAGCGTGTGGCCGGCCTGACCGGGACCCTCGCGGGCGCCCGGCCACGGCGGCTCGAGCTGCAGGCGGTGCTGTGCACCGTCGTCCTCGCCGCGGTGGCCCTGTGCGTGGTGTTCCCGCTGGTCCTCGTCGCGCTCCAGAGCCTCCAGGTCGCGCCGCCCGGCCAGCCGGCCCGCTACGGCCTCGACGGCTGGCGGGCCGCCCTCGGCGAGCCCGGGCTCCGCGCCGCCCTCGTCAACACGCTCACGGTCACGTTCGCGCGCCAGCTTCTCTCCCTGCCCCTCGCCGTCCTCATCGCCTGGCTCCTCGCCCGCACCGATCTGCCCGGCCGGGCCTGGTTCGAGTTCGCGTTCTGGGCCGGGTTCTTCCTTCCCCCGTTCACGGTGACGCTGAGCTGGATCCTGCTCCTCGATCCCGAGTACGGGCTGGTCAACACCTCCCTCGCGGCGCTGCCGTTCGTGAGCGCGGGCCCGTTCAACATCTACTCGTTCTGGGGCATCGTCTGGGTCCACATCGTGACCGGATCCCTGACCGTCAAGGTGATCCTCCTCACCCCCGCGTTCCGCAACATGAACGCGGCGTTCGAGGAGGCCTCCCGAGTGGCCGGCGCGGGAACGCTCCGCACCGCGCTGCGCATCACGATCCCGGTCATGGCCCCCGCCATCCTATCGGTGCTGCTGCTCGGCACGATGGTGTCGCTGCAGACCTTCGAGGTGGAGCAGGTGCTGGGCCTGCCCTTCCGCTTCTTCGTCTTCAGCACCACGATCTACGACCTGCTCGTCACCCGCGTGCCGCGCTACGACGCGGCCACCGCGCTGGCCGTCCTGATCCTGGCCGCCATGCTCCCGCTCGTCTTCGCGCAGCAGTGGCTGACCCGGGGCCGGCGCTACACCACGGTCACCGGCCAGTTCCAGAGCCGGGTCCACGCGCTCGGCCGGTGGCGCGCGCCCGCGACGATCTTCGTGGGGGCGCTGGTCCTGGTCGTGCTCGGGGTCCCGGTGGTGTTCGCGCTGCTCGGCACCTTCATGAAGCTGTTCGGCTTCTTCCACGTGCCGGACCCGTGGACCCTCGCGAACTGGCAGACCGTCCTCGGGGACGATCTCTTCCTCCGCTCGCTGCACAACACCCTCGTGCTCTCGATCGGCACCGCGGTGGTGGCCATCATCGTGCACTCGCTCATCGCCTACATCATCGCGCGCACCTCCTACGCGGGGCGGCGCCTGCTCGACTTCGTCTCCTGGCTGCCGTTCACGGTGCCCGGCATCATCCTGGGCCTGGCCCTGCTCTGGCTCTTCCTCGGGGTGGGCTTCCTGCGCCCGCTCTACGGCACCACCGCGCTCCTGATCATCGCGGGGGTCATCGCGGGCATGCCCCTCGGCGTGCAGATCATCCGGAGCGGGCTCATGCAGCTCGGCGCCGAGCTGGAAGAGGCCTCCCGGATCGCGGGCGCGTCCTGGTGGACAACCTATCGTCGGATAACGGGAACTTCGCGCTGCTCACCACCACCGCCAACCGCCCCCTCTCGATCCTCCAGCTCGACTACGTCGCCCAGCGCAAGTTCGAGGAAGCGGTGGTGGTGGCCTGCATCATCATGTTCGTCTCGCTGGCCGGTGCCCTGTTCGCTCGACTACTCGGGCTGCGCACTGGCCTCGGCTGAGGAGCGCTCTCGTGCGTCTAGCGAAGAAGATCGCGATCGTGACCGGCACCAGCCCCAATATCGGCGGCGGCATCGCCGAGGGCCTCGCCGAGGAGGGCGCCACCGTCGTCTGCGTCGACGTGGCGGCGGACAACGCCACGCAGTGCGCGGAGGCGATCAAGCGCGGCGGCGGGGAGGCCCTCGGTCTCGCCTGCGACGTCACCGACGAGAGCCAGGTGGAGGCGATGGTGGCGAGCGTCCGGGACGCCTACGGCGGCGTGGACATCCTGGTCAACAACGCAGGCATCCTCGGCGGCCTGAGCGTGCTGGAGATGCCGATCGAGCGCTGGAATCGCCAGATCGCGGTCAACCTCACCGGGACGTTCCTCTGCACCAAGCACGTGGCCCGGCTCATGGTGGCACGGCAGCGGCGCGGCAGTATCGTGGTGGTGGTCTCGACGGCCGGCCACCAGGGCCAGGCCGGGAACATCGCCTACTCCACGAGCAAGAGCGGGCTGCTCAACTTCACGCGGGCCGCCGCGATGGACCTGGCCCGGCACGGCATCCGGGTGAACAGCCTGACGCCGACCGCCACCGACACCGAGGAGGCGGCCGACCGCGCGGTGGCCTGGGGGCGCCCGCGGCCCGAGCCGCGTCCGGGCGGCCTCGACTTCCCGAAGATGGTGCCGATGGGGAAGCTCCCGAGCCCGCGCCACTACGCCCGCGCGGTGGTCTTCCTGGTCTCGGACGACGCGGAGATGATCACCGGCACCGACCTGCGCGTGGACGCGGGCGCGATCGCCAAGTACTGGCCCTGGATCCCGAACGCCTGATCCCGGCCGGCGCCACGCCTTGGGTGGACCTACCGCATCACGGTCTCCGCGATGCGGGTCAGCTCGCGCACCATGTCCGGCTCCGACTTCGACGTGGCCGGTCGGATGATCACGCGCGTGGCGCCCGCATCGAGGAGGCGGCGCACCAGATCCCGGTCGGCGGGCTGGCCATGCACCGAGATGGTAATGGCCGCCGGATCGCGGCCGTTCTCCTTGGCGAGCCGGTCGAGCGTCGCGCGGCTCTCGCGAAGCTGATCCGGCGTCACGCGATTGGGGAGCCAGCCGTCGCCCCACGACGCCACGCGCTGGAGCACGTTCTTCGCGCCGCCGCCCAGGAGCACCGGCGGGTGCGGCTTCTGGGCCGGCTTGGGATAGGAGCGCACCGGCGGGAAGTCGTAGTACTTGCCGTGGAACTCGGCCTCCGTCTTCGTCCACAGCTCCTTCATGGCCAGGACCGACTCCCGCGTCTGCGTCCAGCGGTGAT
>WNEZ01000995.1_pt1 | contig 31620 bp, 45 predicted proteins | sample 5400521 | NCBI WGS metagenome assembly WNEZ01 (sample SAMN13153339, study PRJNA577476) | soil metagenome | isolation source: 120 cm saprolite under Douglas fir tree site 2 hole 1 replicate 1 | place: USA:California | collected 2015-04-18 | reverse complement strand
CGAACTGGTACCTGGCATCATCCGCCGCCTGAACGTTGCCTGGTCTACAAAACGCCTTTCCGAGTTAAGGGAACAAGAAGAGGAAAAGACAAAGGCGTAAAGTGATGAGCGGCTATGAAACCCACGTGAAAATAACCGGATGACCGAGGCCCAAACGTACCCATGATCTTCATTTCTAGCCGCTTTGGTCCCGCTGGTCGCCGGGTGATACAAACACAGCCCCTTCCTGCTGCAATCGTTTCAGTTTCCCTTGTCGCTTATGTTCCTCGATTCGTTTAATTGTTTCTCTGGTGACTGCTCGCAGAAGAAGTTGGAATTAATTCCCATACATCGCCTTGAACCTCGCGGCCCTTCGAATGAAAATCTGTTGCAGCCATTTGCTCCGGGCATCGGGGTCCGGGTTCAAATCACGCGGAAATTGGCCTCGCAATCGGTGTCCACTGTGGCAGAATCCGAGATTCAAGAGTCCAACGATAGAAATGCCTGCTTATCTTCTCAATGCGTCCATCCTTTTCGGTATTGCGCGAGGCGCATACCAAGATTCGAAGGCTCTAGTTGCAATCGTGTTTTCGGTAGTGGCGTTAGAGGCATTCATAAACGAAATGGCGGAAATGGCTTCAGCGGCAATGGCCAAGTCAGAGACAGAACCACAGAAAATTGCGGCGTTCGCAGAGATACTGAAGTATGTAGAGGACTCGCGTGGTCCCCTTGAAATGAAGTACAACCTGGCGAAATGGGTTTGCACGGGCCAGTTTTACGAGAAAGATGCCAAGCCATATCAGGACTTCGCAGACCTGATTGCGACGAGGAACGCGCTGATTCACTATAAAGTTCTGGACAAAATAACGTTTGCCGAAGACGGCAGTGCTTCTATGGCCGAACCAAAAATCCTTAAACGCTTGGAGTCGAAAGGAATCTTGGCAGACATTCCTGCTGCCTTGAATGTCGCTTGGATTGAGAGAGTTGGCACTCCTGCAACGGCCCGGTGGGCATGTGAGACGGCGGCTGCTATGGTCCAGTCCACGATAGCGACTCTGCCTGAAGGTTTATTCAAGCGGGTCGCTGAGGCTGGCTTCGGGAAATCTTTCCAGATTCCATGACCGCGCCCCCCAATCCCGAAATCGAAGCACGAATTGTCTCCACGTTGGAGAGCATTGAGAAGCTGGAACGATACATTGATGATGCGGCATTTATTCCTGCGACACAGCAGCATCGCGGACAAATCATATTGGCGTTGTTTTCTAAGACTCTTACTGCTGGCCGGGCGATCTGCGCCCTTGTTCGAGAGGGCTTCGGTGAAGAGGCATTCGGCATGGGGCGAACGCTCATCGACATCTATCTTGTGGTTCGATATATCGCCAACAAGGACACAGAGGCCCGAGCGGAACGTTTCGCCATGTTCTTCGCAAAGGACCAGGAAGGCTGGCAGAAAGTCATCCCAAAATACTACCCGGACATTGTGGCCCCGGACACGCCCGAAAGAAGAGAAATTCTCGCCATTGCAAAGAACTATAGGAATCCGAATGATTGGAGTGGCGAACCAGAGAAGACCAAATCGTTAGCGAAAGAACCAGACACGTACGAATTTGACTCCGCAGGTAACGGAATTACGGCAGAGTTCGATTACGAGATCATGTTCAAGTACACATCCCATTTTGTTCATTCAACCGTGTGTGCGTTAGAAAACCATCTTGCGGAAAGAGGAGACACATTCAAGATTCGTGCTCGCTGGAATCCGTATAGAAAAGCCCGTCTTGCTCTTTTCAATGTGCTCGCCATGACTTCTAAGATTTTTATTTGCGGTTTTCGAGCCATGCGTCACGACCAGCCTGAAGAAATCCTTCAAGAAATATTTGGGAAAATGCAGTCGCACTAGTCAGTTCCGATGCTTGTGCAGATTCTCATGTTCCAGCGCGAGGGCAATAACCAAATCCTGGCATCGCCGCACAGCGCCCCCGGCGAGCGCATCGTCCACTGTGTTGACCGCGCGTTACCTCTCTCGGTGCCGCAATGTGTTGCGCGGCAAACCTACAATTGATAGTCTCTGTCAGGGTCGCAGGTCATGGCGTTTTCATTAGAAGCCAGGCAAATCCACAATCACATCGTAGACGACAGTGGTTCCAGCGACTACTGGATACAGGCCGCCGGTGCCGCAACGAAAAGAGGAATGATGGCGGGTTGGTTTGGAGAGCCACAGCACAAGCCCGATTTTCCGCGTCTCATGAAAAAGCTCAAAGCCCAACTTGGTGGGCAATTTCCAAATGCCACTGAGAGTGACTGGCGGGAAGTTGCAGATTGGCTTTTTGGAGCAGTGCCTCGCTAGAGGTCCACGCCCCGTTTCGTCCTAAACCGTTTGTCGCGAGTTCGACTCAGTTTGAATCTTTAAGTGGATACTTGCGGCCCTCTTCAAAACCGGCAAACCACGATTCCCTCATCGCGTAAGCAATTACATTTGCGCTTCCGAGGATTTTGTTCTCTTCCAATCCCTTCGCTATCTTTTCGCAGATGGCGTCAGCTTTTTCTTTCGTGAGAAGTTTTTCCATGTCCATACCCTTCTCCTCCTCTGCGTCTTCGCCTCTCACTTTCCCATTCGCCGCAGCCGCGAAGCAATTCGAAGAAGATTAAACTTCTGTAACATGACCACGGTAAACGGCAGCCGAAGTACACGGTTGACGAATGAGGATAGGTTTGGAATTGAGGTTAGAGCTTTTCTCTTCTTACTGTGCTAGCGAGATTCCCGACACGCTTTGTACCTTGCCCTGAGCATCGAAGAACACAGCGAACCAGGGACGCCCCGTTCCCAGATAGGTAAGCGACATGCGCCAAGGGTGGCCGATCATCTGCTGTTCGAGACCCTGGGCCACTTCTTCCAGGGAAGCGAACTTCTGGGGTTGGTCTTTTCCCTGGAAAATGAGGCGGTGATTAAATGGAAGTTCGACGCCCGGCTCGGGAGCCGGACGCTCGGAATGAGCGTGGCCCCAAGTCCAATCGCCTGAGACCTGGAGTGCCTGGTTCACGGTCATTCCGCGCCGGATGCGGAAACTGGCCCAAGTCGCTTGCACGCAGGCGTTCTGCGATAACAGCAGCAGCAGGATAACTACGAACACGATCCGCACGATCTTCTCCGATTTCTTAATGGGCATGAGCTGCTCGCTTCCCTGATCCACCATCATGGTATGAGTTCCCGTATGGTGTATCGGTCTGCTAAAGCAAATTCGGCGAAGAGTGCACCAATTCATTTCGGTACTTCAGCCTTCACAGCAATCGCCAGTCCCGATAATTGTTGTGGTGAACGATGCGTACCAACAGCAGCTACCGCGAATTGTTTTGAAAGACGAACGCGGATGCCAGGCGGATTTACTAGTACGAGCGCTCGGCTCTCAGGATATCCCCACTACCACTTTGTCACCTTCCGCAGGTATATCTTCAATTTGCACAAGCAGTTCCGAAAATCCTTTCAGTGCCCGCTGCTTAGTCTCCTGGTTGGTAAGCCAACCAAATCTGAATTTTCATCGAATCGCCCATTCAGATCGGTTATTCACTTCGCGTGTGTTTGTGTGCGCGAGCAACGCCTTCAAGTTTTCAATGACGTATGTTCAGAGGAACGCGTTCCTTGTTTCGCTTATTCAGAGAGAGAAGTTTATACATTTGAAATTAACTCATTTTTGACTTGACACCTATTTGTCCCAGGTCTACTCTCTGCTTGCCTCAGTCTTTCTCCCGTCCCGGAGGCCATATGCGTTCCCATCGGAATCTCTTCTTCCTGACGGCAAGTATCGCAACTCTTGCGACGACTGCGCTCGCGTTCTTATCCCTAGGGGCTGGTTCTAGCCGGTCGAGTCAAACGCAGACGAAAGGGTCACACCCCGCTTCCTTGCCTTCTGGCCGAAGCCCTGCCCCGCATACGCTTTATTGCGGCCTTTGGCGCACCGACGGCGGCTTTGTCTCCACAGCGCATATTAAAAACGTCCTGGTCACCGCGAGGCTTCAGATAACGCCGGTCATTTATACGGCTGATGGCACCGAATACGACCTCCAACCTCTCAACCTGCAGGCGGGCGGAATTGCCAATCTCAATGTCAACGACTCCTTGCGCGACGCTCCCGCTGCCGTCCAAACTCATCTCTCGGATTTCGGAACCCTGGCCTTGCGATTCGTCTCCCAATCCTCCGTCAACGTGGCCGCCAGCATGCAAATCCTGAACGAGCCGCAAAGCCTGACCCTGACCGTGCCGTTCCATTCCATTGACCCCACAAATCTTTCTGCCAAGTCCGCAGCTTTGGAAGCCGTGTGGTGGAAGCACGACCCAGGCGTAAGATCCTTTGTGGCTGTCTCCAATGCCTCGGAGAGCACCAAAGAGATTTCTTTGGAGGTACTGGGCTCACAGGGAAGCGTGAGGCACCGGGCGCTCACCCTGGACAGCAAGAACACGCGAACGGTTGACTTGGAGCCCCTTCTCTCTGAACTGCCCGAGGCAGAAAGCCAAACCGGTGGAATCCGCGTCCGATATGAAGGGCAGCCGCAGGAAGTGAGTGCAGCAGGGGGGCTGCTAAACGACGCCGAGGGCTATTCCGCGACACTCGAATTCCAGTCAACCACGGCAATGCGCCATTCCGGCCAGTCCGAACCCTCGTCATTCTCATGGGCCAGCGTCGGAATCATGGTCGGCGCGCCCGACCCGATGATGGGCTTCCCGAAGAACACGGTTTTCGCCCCGTATGCTGTCCTTCGCAACTCCACGGACCACGAACTCGAAATAGAACCCGTCCTATACCTCATGGCGGGCAGTCAAATGAACAAGATCTCGCTTCCCGAGCTGCGGCTGAAAGAGAATGAGTCCAGGCAACTTTCGCTCGATTCTGCGCTCTCTAACTTCAGCGGAATGGCGACCTTGGTTCTCTCCTACCAGGGCATGGCTCACGACTTGCTCGTCGCCACCGGCAGTGTGGACCAGACAGGAACCTACGTCTTCGAAGTTCCGCCCAACAGCGCCGCGGAGTCCTGGGCCAAGCAAGTTCCCTACTGGAGCGTCGCGGATGGCTTCGATGTCATGACCACGGTCTTCAACTCGGGAGACACTGCGGAAGACATCGTGGCCACGCTGACCTATGCTGGCGGAACGGGTCACTATTCCCTTCCGCTGCACCTCGCATCCGGCGAGGCTCAGATGCTCGACGTTCGCGATCTAATCGACATGCAACAGCCAGACGCCAGTGGTAACGTGATCCCCCGCGACATCCAGCAGGGCAGCATCACCTTCGCAAGCCCGAAAGGTATAGCAGAACTCATTCATCTCGCCATCAGTTCTGGACTCTTCAACGTACAAACCGCTACCTGCGGCGGGCTCTGCCAGATCTGCACGACCACGACCTCCACGAGCATCGACCCAAGCCTAGTGCCGACGCCCCTTGGCGGGTCGCAGCAGGCCACTTTCACACTGTACTTGTCGGACGGCTCCACCGCGGACAAGACTCCCTCCGCAAACTGGTCCAGCGGCAACACCGCGATTGCCACCGTGCAGTCGCAAGGATCAAGCAGCCCGGGGATGACAAACGGCGTTGCCGTCGGCACGGCCACGCTTTTTGCCTTCACCCAAGGCCCCACCGACGAACCTCAGCCGCAATGCCCGTCCTCCTGCCCCATCTCGATTATCGGCGGCAGTGGCCCCGCCACCGTCGTTTGGGTCACGCTATCGCTTCGCACTGGGTTTGGCCAGGCGCCGTCGTCCGACAACTCCAAGTCAGGTCAATATCTCAGCTCGCTCGGTTCCCTCAACACCCTGGGAACCTTTTTCAGTACTGGTACATCCGCGCATCTATGGCGTATGGGCGTCGAGATTGTCGGCACCGTATCTCCCAGCAATTTTACCGGCACCATTATCCTTCAGCGGAAGGTAGACGCTACCTGCACATACAATGTCTCGACGCTGATCTCCCCGTGCAGTGGCCCCTTCCCCGATACTTCCGACCCAAGCTTCCGTGATGATGACCCTCAGTCCGGGGGCTCCAACGGCATTGTGTATGACCTGGATGCTCCAGCATTGGGCACGGGATCGAGTCCAGTCAATACTCTACTCCGAGTTCGCACGAACTTCCGGCAGTGGGCAACGCTAAATGGAGTGCCGGTATCGTACGATTTTCTGTGGTATTCACGTATCTCTGTCATTAAATCAAGTTCCGGAGATAACCTCGCCAATGATGTTGCCGGCGACAGTACTGCAGGAACCGGCACGACGAACCTTTCATGGAATTTACAATGAGAAGCGCCAATCGCTACTTCCAAGGAGATTGATTCCTATGAACCAGAAGCCAATTGCCAAAACGACTTTAAGCTGGACCTGTGCTGTTATTCTCTTGCTGGCACTTTCAGCTGCCACAAACGTTATGACAGCCCAATCCCCGCCAGCGCAAAGTCCCGACAATCCGACGAGCCGACGCAGCGAAGAAATCGCTAAGCTGCTGGCCGTTCTGCGCGACCCCGACCTGCGAAAAACCCATCCCGAGCAGGTGGTCAGCGCAATTCAACGCCTCGGCGAAGTGCGTGCCATCGAAGCGGTCGATGATCTCATCGAGCTTCTTACCTTTGCCAGGAAGTTTGATTGGGAAAGCCCTGACAACAAAATGATTGTCGAGATCCAGGTGATTCATACAGGGAATCGCTATCCCGCCACCAGCGCTCTGTTCCAAATCGGTCGGCCGGCCCTGCCCGCGCTCGTAAAAGTGATCGAGCTCGACGGTCTGGGCCCGCTAAGAGGGCAGAACGCTATGTTTGCGATTCAGGGCATCTTCAGTGACGACCTAAGTGAGGGCGTTAAGTATCTTGAGCAGTTGGCCCAAGCCTCGGCAAACCCAGACTCGGCCCAGCATCTAATGCAGGCAGCGGCCCAGCTAAAGCAGCTGGCGGCTCAACTCGCCGCCACGAAAAAATAAGCTACACGTACGGTGAGATCAGGCGACGGCGTCGGCTCCTTCGACCGAGTAGACTTGGTTGCTTCCTTTCCCTGCATCAACTCATGAACCGATCCGGCGGCCTTCAACTTCTCAAATGCCCATTGCAGGAGAACAGTGGCCAGATTGGACAGCGTCCGCTGCTCGCGTAAGGCGAATGCATCCATTTCTTGGCGCGTTTCAGATCGCACCCTGAGTGTCATATTGACTTTCCACTCGCCCATCAATTCACCCGCGTGAAATCTCGTTCAATGCTTCAGTTCTTCCAATAACGTGGAAACCGTGGCTCCCAGGTGTTCGGCTACAATCAGAAGCGTATCTAACCTCGGGACCGTCTTGCCCCGTTCCAACAGCCCCATCTCAGTCCGGTGCAAGCCGCAAATATCAGCGAAGCCTTCTTGCGACATACCTTTTCGTTTCCGCTCGCTGCGAATGCGGTTACCGAGCGCAAGCAAGATGTCTTGCATGGAATGACGTGCACTCACGCCAGTCTCCGCGCTATCCATTCGAGAAAAGCCCGGAGCAGCATCGCTGCGGCGAAGATTCCGACAGCCAACCCGAGGGCGAGTAGCCAAGCAAGAACCGGGTGCTCTCGATGGAGTTTCTGAAGCCACTCGTCGAGGCGTCGGAACTCTTCTTGACGCCGCTGACGTTCGTGCTCGTCCCTCATGCGAGTCGCTCACTGCGTCGGTCCGACTCGGCAATTGCCTTGCGAATGGATGCGGAGGACAACTCGCGGACGGGAAGGGCTAGCGTCGCATGGGTCTTAGGTGAATTGAACAACGCGAGGATTGGATGTTTCTTTTCCTTCGAGACGAAACCACGCTGGAGCCCTGCATAGATTGCGCCCGCGCTCTCAATAGCGAGCTTGGCGAGCAGTTCCAGCGCGGTGAGGTCTTCCTGTGGGCAGAGGTAAGGAAGACAAGCGTCGGCTGAGGGTAGAAACGGGGCGTTTGCTACAGGTGATGCTGGGTGGGGAACTAAAACTGCTTGGACTGAAATCACGGACGGATCTTTCTAACCCGTCTCTGCTCTCGCAGCCGTGATTTCTGAGGTCTACTAGCTGGACGTGATGCTACTCATTACGTCGTCCAACGTCAAGCACTCTTTCTACGTCGGTATTTTCCAACCACCATTGAGATTCCTTCCCGAACGTATACGGAAACGGGAACTCGCGTCCGGTGGCTGATCTTTCGAAGCGCTTCAATCTGTTCGTGATCCAGATATAGCGCAATCTTTTTCCTCTTGGTTGACATAGCCAGACGCTACGCGACGCTTCCAAGCCTGTCAATCGTCATGCTGTTTGGCGGCCCCGGGTTTGACACTCGGCCTTCCTTCCAGATCAGCGACAGAAGGTCCTGACAACTTTGCCGTTGCGGAATTCTCGCAACAAGCTGATGACTTCACGGTGACACTCGGGGCATTCTTTGAGCAGGAGTTCGCGCCCGTTAATTTTGACTATCGTCACCTATCCTCCGCCCAAAACTCTTCGAGTCTCAGTCGGCCCGGTGTTTTGGTCTGCATGTTCTTTGGCGACTGCTTATCCTGTCGGACACCCGCTAGCTTCAAAAACCGATAGCAACACGCGGTTAGGCAAGACAGCAGAAACGTTCTGCGGCTCATCGCACCAGCTCCGGGCCGCACGCGGTTTCACATCGAATCGAACCGTCCGGCATGATGAGATAATAGATACCTTCGCGCATCGGCGCTCCACAAATGCTGCACTTGAAGTCTGCGAATTTCGGAGGGGCTTCAACGCCCATCTCTTCGAGCATCTGGGCGTCCTGATTTGTCAAAACCAACTCGTTACGCCGCATTTCTTCAGCGGCCTCGACTAGACCGCGCATCATTTCTGCGCCTTGTGATGGGCCATATTCTTTTTTCACGATTTTGTCCTTTACGCTCTCGGCGTCACATCCCACTCGCGAGTGGCTGCCAACGGTTCCGACTGAGGATGCCGAATCGTTTGGCGGTCGGCCAGACTGCGCCGACTCTCTTGATGCACTTTTATAGTACCACACCCCCCACGTCGACAGATTCCTCCACCGATTTCACTTCTCCGATAAATGCTGCCAGCTCAACGGGTCGATGCAACACCATCTAATCAGTTGATACGACAGCACTTCGCCATGGAGAACCGCTTTGTCCGGCTGTACTCAATCAGACCCTAGCCAGGATGGTGTTCCGTTTGAATCAACGCTCGCGAACGATTCTTAGCTACTGAGGCCCCTGCAGGTGGATTTCGGCCTAGTGTTGCGTCGACCCATTGAGACCGCCGCGTTTATCAGGACTTTGCTTAACTGCGAAGTATTGCAAGGAACCGCGCAGCGTGCTCTGATGCAAGGGCGAAGTCTTCGGGCACTCGAATGTCTTAGGAGGTTGCCAATGAGCATGACAATAAGCACTCGACAAGTCGGCGGCGTCACGATTATGGACATCAGAGGGCGGATTGTACTTGGCGAAGAGAGCGCCTCAGTGCGCGACGTGGTTTGTGACCTGTTAAGTAAGGGACATAAGCAGATTTTGCTCAATCTTGGTGCTGTCGATTACATCGACAGCATGGGCCTGGGTTCTCTGGTCGGTGCCTTCGTGAGCGTGCGGAAGCAGGGGGGAGAACTGAAACTTCTCAATCTGACGAATAAAGTTACCGACGTAATGCAAATCACAAGACTGTATACCGTATTCGACATCATGAATGACGAGGCGGCAGGTGTGAAGTCTTTCGGTCAATCGACAGCGGCAGCTAAGTCCTGAGTAGTCGGATTACCGGACATCAACTGGCTCTCACGATTCGCAGCAGCGTGAACGGAATGATCTCGGCTTTGATCTTCGCATCAGTTTGCGCAGTAAAATAGGTGCAAAGTCCGGGTCACTTCGATTCCTTGAACGGATACTTGCGCCCCTCTTCAAATCCAGCAAGCCACGATTGCTTCATCGCGTAGGCAATTACATTTGTACTTCCGACGATTTTGTTCTCCTCTAATCCCTTTGCTATCTGTCCACAGATGGCGTCAGCTTTTTCTTTCGTGAGAAGCTTTTCCATGTCCATATCTTTTTCCTCATGAGTTCCCCTGGGTCGGGCTGACTTCAACAGTAAGATTGTTCTGTTACGGGAATATTTCACGGAGGAACGTCCCGTCGTGCGGATCCATTCAATGCGCGCAGAATTCACTGGCCTGTCGCTGTAGTCCAGCTTCTTGCCGGATACGAACGGACAAGCTTCAGCGGCGAACTCCGCGCATTGCTTCTGTTGTGATGCGCTGAATGATCCGCGCCAAGGGGAGCGGGCAACACCCAGCGCATACCTAAGCAGCAATCTGGAGCGCTTTTCCTACGTGCATTTCGTGACGCACGGCACGGCCAACCGTACGCGCCCATTGGAATCCGCGGTAATCCTCAGCCCGGAAGGTGACTCGTATAAGTTGTACGCGAGAGACATTGTCGCACGCCACTTGCGGGCGGAACTAGTAACCATCTCGGTATGTTACGGGTCGGGGACGCGCGCTTATTCGGGCGAGGGATTGGTCGGGCTCTCGTGGGCTTTCCTCCACGCTGGCGCCCACAACGTCATCGGCGCGCTGTGGGAAGTAGCCGATGCCCCTGCCACCCCAGCGCTAATGGATTCGCTCTACCGTGAATTGAGAGACGGCAAGGACCCGGCCTCCGCGCTGCGTACGGCCAAGCTCTCGCTCCTCCACTCTGCGGATCGCAATTCCGTCTTTAAGAAGCCTTTCTACTGGGCACCATTCCAGCTCTACGCCGGTTCGTAATAGATCTTACTTTCCTTGGCAGAGCCTAAAGAGGCTGCCAGGTGTTTCCAGCTTCTCCAGCCTTCGTTCCCCGGCACTCTCGCGTTTCGCAACTCAAAAGCATCAGGCGTTGTCTTCCCCGCTTCGCCCCGGCGAATACAAGGTGCGATTCCTGACCGACCATAGGGGCGCAGCCTGTTGACGAAGGCGCAGCAATTGTCGTGCACGGAGACTCTGGCGGTGTCGGCACGAGCGAAGGCCCGCAGCATCCCGTGCGCTTCCTGACTTCGGACGGCGAACTTTACGATATCGATTGGCGCGACATCGAGGAAGCTTTCGAGCGCGATCCCGAGGGGCGCACCGTGCCGGGGCCAAACCGGGACGAGCTTTTGCTGACCGCCGAAGATTGCGTGATGCTGTATGCGGGGGATCGGATTCTGACTTCTCAGGACGCGGGGAGGATCAGGAATTCTGCGGAGGCAGGCCGATTAACTAAGAGTGTGTCAGATTTGAGCGCCAGCTATATCCACATGCACGTCAATCGTTTTCTTCGTTCCAACCATCGTTGCTCAAGAAGCCGTGCTGTATGAATTCCTAGTTTCATTTGGATCATCTTTCACAGCATCCATCACTTCACCGACTTGAAAATCTTGCGGTACTTCTCTTCGAATTCCCGGTGAAACATTTCGTCGAACTCACGCTTGTCCTCGCCCGATTCCGCCTTCTGGTCAGTTCGGCTTGTCCTGCTTAACTTTGACGAAATTCTTCCCGCTCAAATCCGCCAGCCTCTGTTCCAACGGGTAGCTATCAAGGGTTCCGGCGATTGCGTGCTCGTGAAGCTTGCGTGTCACCGTAGCTGCTGTTGAATTCGGATCTTCGTCACACCGATGACAAAAAGTTCTGATGACCTTGCCGTCCCTGAATTCCCGTATCAAACTGACAACTTCTCGATGACATTCAGGGCATTCTTTGAGCAGGAGTTCGCGTCCATTAATTTTGACTATCGTCACCTATCCTCCGCCCAAAACTCTTCGAGTCTCAATCGGCCCGGTGTTTTGGTCTGCTTGTCCTGTTCTCGAACCACGGCATTTATCTGCTTCGAAAGCCAGCAGCACGCCGTCAGGAGAAAAGAGAGAAATGTTCTACGGTTCATCGCGTCAACCCTTTTCGTCCGGTCGCGCCTTGTTTTGTTTCGAAGTGACTACGCTGACCGTGCAGGGGCCGATAGCGGTCATAGTGAGACTCTCGCCTGGTCGCCGGACGCAAATCTCGACTCGTTCGCTGCGCTCGACTTTGATGCGCTCAGTCTTCACGCCGCGCCCTCAGACGGGCTGCTTTTATCAACGGAACGTACTTGGCGCGAACCTCGGCGACGGCTTCCAGCACGGTCTTAAGTGACGGCATGGTCCCGGCAGCAACCATAGCTTCGGCCTGCCGTCGAAGGTCGGAGGCCGTTAATTTCTTTTTGGATTTCATTACACCGCCAATCCATCGTTCTGAATGGCCGCAACGATGTCCGAGACGTAGCGATGCTCGATGACGCACGTTGGCCAATACGGTTGAAAGCCGTTGTCCTGGCCCACATGGTCTTCGAGCCAGGAAGTAGCTGACGGTGTTTAGAGGTTTCAGGAGGAAAATACTTCCGTGGTTTTCCAGACGGAAGTCGCAGGCAGGTGTTGAGGCCGCTGGCGAGACACTTTTGCCTGTAGGGGAACTGCCTGACGTACGAAATGTACTGCTACGGGATCTGGTCACGGATCGGCTCCTTTTAGAGCCAACCCGTTTTCAGCGAGATTTGCTGACCGTGATTGGTGAGATGTACTGCGAGAAATTATACTACAACTAGCCATTGCGAAAGCCTCACTTTCGTTTTGGTCAGGGGCCGTTCGGTGCTAGAACACCGTGCGGCTCCGCTTTATTGCTTATGTCTTTTTCTTCTTGGCCTCCTTGAATCCGTCAATGGCTTTTCGAATCAGCCAGCTGACGTCCCGGTCTAGTTCCTTCGCCGTCTTCTCCAAAAATTCAAGCTGGTCTGGTCGCAAACGAACCGGCGTCGGATTCTTCAACAAAAGCGATTTCTCAGTCATCGAGAATACAGCGTATTACAACACATCGAACTTGTCAAGCACAATTCGTGGCGCGGTCGGGCCGGTCAGCTGTCACGCAACAGCTCAAACAGCTGTCGATTTTCGTTGATAGTCTGCTGTGCGGCCACAACGACACCTGAGCAATGGGTGTTGTGCCGGAATTCTTTCTTCAAGATGTAGCGGTCGAGCACGCGGCAGTTGATCACACCGCTTGCGACACCGCAAATGCCAACCCGAACTAAAACTGAAAGGCTGCGTCTGCCCTGCGGTTGTAGACATCTGTGGCTGCCTTCAACCACGCTGCCAATTCGGCGGTCGAGGGCTGCGTTCGGTTGATGAGCGCGACCAACTCGTCGAGCGCCAATGCTTCGCAGTCGACGTTAGGTACGTTTTGTGCTTGCATATCTCCTGACTTCTTTCCTTCACGACGTTTTACATCTGCGCGGTAGGCATCTATCATTGCTTTCCCTGCCGGGTCTGTTCGGGCGTCCCGACCCAGCTCAACTAAGAGGTTGCGCAGCCCGGTGTACTCGTTGTCGATTATCGCCCCCGAAGTGTTCGGCAGGCCGTCAATCCACGCTTTCCTCTTAATAGGATCGTCCAGAACCTCAGCGATGGGCGGTCTGGCGTTCTTCGGCTTCGGCGGTTCCCTACGTTGGCCGTACGTCTCGGCAATCCTCAAAACGAAGTCGTCCGATAGCGGCGGGTCACACGGATACTTGTGGGCGATTTCGAGCAGCTCGGTTTTAATTGCTTCCAGCCGTTTGTCCAGCTTGAACAATTCTTGTGCCGTCTTAGCCAGATGTTCAGCGTCGGCTGGGGGAGGTGGTTCCAGTTCGTCTGGTTCAGCAGGCTCGGACTGTTGCAATGTTGCCACCGTCTCTGAGCGGTCGACCTTTGCCAGTTGGCGCACGGCTCGGGTCAGCTCCTGAATGGCTTCAACTAGGCTGGGTGTGCCTTGTTGCTCCTCGAATACGTCCGGGTCTCTCCAATACCATACGGCCCCACGGCGGATACTCTCGATGCCCAGATGCGTCTTGGCCCGTTGCAGGGTGCGCGGTTCGAAGCCAACCGCAGCTCCTGTCTCCTCTGTTAAGGACACAAGGCGTTGGCCGCGGGATAGATAATCCTTTAGCCAGCGGGTTGCTTCTTCTCGCTTCGTCAACGGGCGCGCCATGAGCCGCCTCTCTTAATTTAAGTCTTCCAAGTTAGGTCATCAGTGTCAAGGAAAAGCTGTCAGGCTTCGTGGCAACATTGCCAAAACCGCTTAGGGTGAGGAAGAGACGTCAAGGACCAGAGAAAGCGAGAAATGACAAAAATCAGTCAAGATGAAATTAACATACTTAATAATCAATCACTTAAGCCCATCGCGAATGCCTTGATTAGGCGAATAAAAAGAGAATATAGTATATAAATGTTATGGTAGAATGGATTATATCAAGACGTCCTTATCCCCCACACGCGTTCGAGTTTTGTCGGGTTGATGCCAGAACGACAAAACGCAAACGCGTACGCCGAAACGGCCGATGCCAACATGTGACGAAAGTCGGTGTGCCACAGTTGGGGTGACATTCCGGAGCAGGTCGTCCGCGACAAGCGAAGGCCGAGGGCGTATGCCTCGGGCCGATCCGAATAGACGCGCCGGACTGTAAGGCTTCAGCTCTCGTGCTCAACCGAAGCGCCGGGGAACCGAAAAACGGTCCGAAAATGATATCAGTTGGTGCTTGCGCATGTCAGGCAGATGCCTAGGAAACGCTTCTTTAGGCGCAAAATGTGAAAGGTCAGCCCAAAGGCGCTGCAACTGACAGAACATAAGTGACTTAACTATGTCACGATGTTGTGTCACGCCTGTGTCCGACCACGTGACGCCTTGCGTGACGCTTACTCGGTTGGGCGTCCCTCAGCCTTGAGGGTGTGGCAGGACGGGCGGAGCAATGGCGAACCGGGAGCGGCACACGCTCGGTTGGAATGGGATGGCAGACCGGGTTGACATGGGTTGGGCGAGCAGGCAGGCAGAAATTACCCTTGAAAGAACTGTTGCATATTTTCGCCCAAAAATAACTCCGGCGTTCTCACTCCTTTACGGAGGGCAAAGATGCCAGAATGCAACAATACCCCAACTTTGTAGCCAGCTAAAAGGCCTGGCTGAACGCTTTGGCCGAAGCAGCCGAGGCATCAGCGTCCGAGGGGTTGACATAGGCCAAGGTGGAATCGAACGAGCGGTGCCCAAGATGCTGGCGAATCAGAAAGGCGTTCGCGCCTTGCTGGACCATTAGCATAGCCGCTGTGTGCTTCAAGACATGCGGGTGTTGGAGGGTCTCGCCGAGCCCGGCTTTCTTGGCGATCACTTTGAAGAGTTTGTAGACGGTGACACGATTGAGCTGAGTGGACTTTTGGGAGTTGAAGACGAAGTTGTCGGCATCAGACTCACGAACCGCCAGCCACGCCTTCAACGCCGCTTTCTCATCGAAGAGGGCATTGCCCTTTACCTTCAGGAGATTCTGCGTCGAATCGAGTGACCCTTTTAAGCGAGCGATGTGGATCTGCTCGTTGTTGAAATTGATGTCTTTAAGTCGAAGATTCGCGATCTCTTGCGCCCGTGCGCCGTGCGCCACAGCAAAAAGAAACATGGCGTGCTCGCGTGGGCCGTATTCCTTGGCAGCCTGAAGGAAATGCTCCAGTTGTTCGTTGGACAGGTAGGAGATGCGGCTCCTGACCTGTTTCGTCCGCTGCTTCGGCATTCTGACGACGTGCTTGAGAATCGACGGTGTCATCTTTCCCTCAATAATAAAACTATATCGAAGTAATGTTGCATTGTCAAGAACGAAATGGATGCAACCGAGAGATTTGTCCAACGCCAGAAGCACGACATTCCGCAACGATCCGCAAACTTATAAGACCCGATGAGTGACGCAAGCAATCACGACGTCCGGATTCGTAGGGATGGTAAGTGTAAAGGTCGAAAGTTCTGGAAAAGGTTTTCAAAAAAGTCGAGCCCGGGGAGTCCACCGGTCGTATCCGCCCCCGACGTCACATTTCCTCGCGTGGATGTAAACGTGGCAGGGCCCCTCTTTTTCCTGTGCGTCACGTGACAATTTGGCAGTGGTCCGTCGCCCGGCATCCGTAGTCACCCGTGGATGCATGTACGCTTACTTGCGCCTATATCAATTGGCGGGTGCACCCACCTAGCCATCCCAGGTCGCCCCAGCCCGTGGCCACGTCACTGCGGAACCCTTGTTTCAGAGAAGTACTTATATACCGTTTTCATTATGATGTTCGCGAATCGCTAAGCAGCCTTGTTCTGTTTGTTCCGATCGGTTAGGACAGGGAACTATAACGCATAGAGGACAGTAATCTTATTAAGCGGGTTGTCCTTAGGTCGCCCACCTCCCCTGTGAGTTCTGCTCTTTCAACTGTGACTTGCAGATTGCCGAACCTAAGACAGGCGAAAGGTCTTTGCAACCAAGAAGGGTGTTGGGGAAAGGGGCTGCGGGTCAAAAGCACACGAATCCAGTAGATCTCTTATTTGAACGAAGCCGCAACTGGGACTTGTCCGGTGTACGCGTTAATCGTCCATGTGAATCCGATTTGGCGGATACTGACATCATCACCTGACGCTCATTACGCATCTCCCCGGTCTGAATCCTGGCCACAACCGGAATCGCACTTTAGAGCAATACCAAGTACCCGCTCGTGCTCGGCGGGAATATACTTGCGGTATGGGGATGGGTCCAGTAGCGGTTGGGGCCTTGCTCGGCGCGATTGCCGGAGCGGCTCTGGGAGCCTATGTTCAGAAGCGCTTGGCTTCTGAGCCGATGGATGAAGATGAGATTCGCCTGCGATTGGCACAGCTTGAGGCGGAAATCGAGGAGTTGGAATTCCGCCAGCGTGAGCATAGGGGTAGACTTGAATCCGCTCCAGCCGCGCAACGAGCTCAACGGCCGGCGCGGCCCCGGCCATTTCCCGAAGTACGGGGCGAACCTCCGGAGCAGCAGTATCTTGTCCTCACCGCGGACCGGGATTTCAGACTAAGCCGCATTGACTACGTTTCGAACCGGGGAACCACTGTCATCTCTGAAGATGTCGAGAAAAGTGGCAGCCGCATTGAAGTGCCCATCAACGAGAAGAAAATTAGCCGTGTCTGGTATCTACTCCCACGGGTGAACACCGCGCCCACGCAGTTCCAGTTCCGATGCCACCTGAGCCTGGACGGCATTGAAACACAATCGGATCTTCCCGCAGTGATTCAGCAAAGGTATATGCGGATTGGTTTTGCACGCACGCTTTTCCGGCATGTTACTCTGACGCCCTAGCAGCGTGAGCTGATCAGTGCCCAGGCTTGGTGCATGTCCGCAGATCAACCACGTCTCCTCTCTTGCAGGTGCCAACACTCCTGACTCGGGCGACGGGGAAATTTCATTTGTCCGATAACCGCGTTAACCAGGCACTACTGCAGCGCTTTAGCACTCCAGACGTTAGCCCAGCCCGCTAGGGCTAGGAAGGACTTGCATCGCCGAATCGCATGGAAGCAAATTAGTTCTTAGGTGTTGCGGGGAGGCGATCGAGCTCGATTCTGGCGGCCAGCGCGAAGAAGCTGTCGTTGGGGGCTTTGGCCGTGGCTGTTTCCGGAATGGACTTGGCCGGGCCTGTTTCGCCGCGAGAAATAGCGGCGAGGGCGGGAAAGGGCCAGTTATCGTTGCGGGCTTTGCTAGCTGGTTGGGTGAGAGCTGCTTCGAGAATGGATTTGGCCGAAACTACATCGCCGCGACCTATCGTAGCCAGTGCGTAGAAAAACATGCTTCGCCGCGCAACCTCGTCAACGGGCGGCGCAATGACCATCGAGGCATCTGGCCCGTGCTCTTGAGTCTGCAAGAGAAGGGCACGCTCGTTCTTAGGCCCTTTGAATTTTGCGTATTGCTTTTTCAGGAACGATTCTGCCTCGTCGCTGCAGCCCAGCCGGAGCAAGGAGAAATACCTCAGAAGGATGGGATTCGCGGAATTCTGTTTTTTGCGCGCATGATAGTTAGTGGCGGCAACCACAGCGTCAACGTATGCGCCTTCCAGGAAATAGCTCCACACAATGCGCTCCTGCGCGGAAGAATCTTGCGGCGAATAAGATTCGAGGACGGTAAATTCCCGGCGCGCGCCGGCGAAATCGCGCTTGAGGAGGAGCGTCTCACCAATCCTGGCGTGCCATGATAGATCTTCTGGATTCAGATCCAGCCGGCGGCCTCGAGTATCGCCCTGTCTGCCGGCCTTCGCCGGAGTTCGTCTTCGAAGCTATGTGCCAGGCATTCGTCTTGCTGACGACACAGATAATAAACGTACGCCATCGCCTCCCCATTGTCTGAATTTTGGACGAGAAAGTTGCGCAGCTCCTGGGTTGAAGGAGTTATGAGGTTATCTTCGTGTTTTCCAATGCTGACGAAGTCATAGAAGCTTGCCGGCGAATTCTTTTTCACCCATGTCGAATCGAGGACAGCAATCCGCAGAAGGTCCTGCTGGACCCAGATGCGCCCTACTAGGTGTCTGCACTTGAGGTCGGTGCAGTCAACCGGAGTGACAGCGTCGAAGAATAGTTTGTTATCGATAGCGACAATTCTGACGGCGAAGTTGGTGCCGCACTCTTCCTTTTCGCTTTTCGGCCAGGCGCAGCGAAGCTCGACCGAATAGGTACCATTAGGATGTCCCGTCTGCTTTGGGGGATCGATCTTCCACTTGAGAGGACCGATCTTCCACTTGAGGTCAGGCTCTTTGTTGGTGCCGAGCATGCTTGGATCTGGTGAAATCCACTCACCTTCAATCTTGGGCTCATGGACGGGGTTGTTAAGGTCGGCATCAATGTAGAGGGGGTGGACGCTGACGGCGGGGGCGCAGCCGTAAAGGAACGCGGGAAGCGCCACGACAACGAGGGACGGTGCAAGTCTCATGGATCCTCCCACGGTTGCCGGTGCCGTGGTTATAAGTAGATTGCCGACCGAGCAACATAGCCGCAAGCGACAAAGAACGACACGGTTGGCGGTGACACGGGTTGTCGCTTGCGGGCATGGTATCGCACGCGTACGGTCCTCCGGGTAGTGCGGGAGGACGACGATGGAAAAACTTGGACTGCGAGCCATGGCGTTGGCTGCGGTGCTGGCCTTGACGGCAGCGCTGCCTGCGCGAGCGCAGGAATTCCCGCGCTGGGAATTCTTTGGGGGATTCTCTTATGCCAATGTAGGTCTCGGGCCGCAGGCAAGCTTGAGGAGGAAACTCCACCAGCACCAGTTCGGAAATGGGTGGTCGGCCAGTCGGATCCTACCAGGGTTGCGGCAGGCGACCCGATCATTCGGAAGAGTCCAATCACTATGACTGCTGGTGAGTTCGCAGAGGCAATCAATCACAGCAAGAAATTTCGGGAAAGAATTGATGGCCCGTCTTCGGTTGTGGTCCCCGCACTCGCAGATGAAAAGAAGCGCGAATTGCAAAGAGAGATCGCCAGAATGTCCTCACGTCAATACGACGAACGATGCCAAAGCGACCCCAAGTTCCGACAGCAGGCCGAGGAATTATATAAGTAAAAAACCTTGATGGCCGGGTCGGTTGCGGAGCATTCCGGCACGGATGAACGTCCCTTCAACGGTGCTCCGAAATCGTGATGTCGTTCTCCTTCATCGCGTGTGAATAGGCTCGCGCTCCCCTCGGAGTGTCGAGCCTTTTTCGCTTTTTCAAATAACCTATTAGGGGAGACTCTGACTACTCAAGAAAAGTGGAAAAAAGTGTTGGCAGCCGTAAAGGAGCGTGCCGCAGTTGAGGAAGCTCGCTCAACATATTCGGAATCTGACAGCTATGCAGTCTTTGGAGACGAAACGTACCTTCGTAAGGAACTCGTGTACCTCAATGGTTTAGGTGAGATTTTTCTGAAAGCGGGTGACAAGTATATTCCGATGCCCGAAAAAGATTTTTTGCGATATGAAAAAGTCCCACCGCCAAAACCAAAATTGTTTTTCGACCCACTTCGGCGGGAGAGAGTAGAGGGCTATTGAAATTGAGGGGCACCTTCTCGCTCAAACTGTTTGATATCACGGCACTAGGACCGTGGTGTAGAATATAAGGAGGACGAGGCGACCTAGTGTGATCCCGCAATTCCACTTTCCTCCCGCTGCAAAGCGCGGTAATTTGCGACTGCACTGTTTTGTCCTCCTCGGCGTTTCTTCCATCCAACTGAAACTTAACTGAGTTGCGGCAAAACAGTGCTCCCTAATTTCGGAATTCAGGTTTAGAAAGTGCCTAGGAGGCGTGGGTGCAAGCCCTGAAATACGCCCGCCTTTCTAGCCAAAAGCAAAAGCGCGGCCCGCTTACTTAGGGCCGCGCTTTCTGCTCGAAGCCGCGCTGTCAGGAATTTACCAGTTGACGCGGAAGGCCCACTGGATGATGCGCGCGTTCACGCCGCCACCGCGGACCGTATCCACTGTGCTGGTCAACTGTCCGAACGCATTGTCATCCAGACCGCTGGTTATGCCAGTGAAGTTCGGGTGGTTAAATGCGTTGAAGAACTCGAAGCGCAGCTCGAAATTGAAGTTCTCGCTGATCTTCGATACGTTCGTCCGCTTGATGATGCTGAAGTCCTGGTTGACGAACTTTGGACCACTCAACGCATTGTATTGCATATTGCCGTACTGGCCGGCCGCCGGGCGATCGAAGCACGGTGTCGTCTGAGTCGGCGATGTGCACAGCACCGCCGTGCCGTTGACCGTGATCAGCCCCGAGGCCGGATCGAGCCACAAAACGCCGGCCGGAGTCTTGAACACGCCGACGAAGCTCTGGAACTGTTGCATCGTCATGTTCCGGAGAACCGGGGTCGTGCCGACTAGAGATCCGGTCGTCAAACGGCCAGTGCAATTGGCTGGGAAATTGACTGGGGTGCAGGTCGAGCTGCGCAAGTCAAACGGCGGCCCAGAGCTGAGACGGGTCAGACCCTGCATCTGCCAGCCACCGATCATTTTGTCCAGTATTCCGCTCGCGTTCCTCCCGAACTCATGCCCCTTGCCGAATGGCAGGGCATAAATGAAGTTGGCGCTCACAGAATGGGTGATGTCAAACCCAGCGCGGAACTTGTCCAACTTCCGGTTGGCTAGCGAGAGGTAGTTGTTGTTCTCGGTCTGGTTGGTCAGGAAGCGCGTGTCGGTCAGCACTTTGCTGAACGTGTAATTCGCTTGGAAAAATATCCCACTGGCGAACCGCCGCCGGACTTCAACTTCAAAGCCGTGATAGTACGACCAGCTCGAGTTGTCCACCATGTTTGCGGCGCTGGCAAATGGGTTGGCAACAAAGAAGTCCAAGGGGAAATTCGCTTCGCGGTTCGCTCGGAAAGTGTTGGACCGGCGAAGCGTGTCAAACAACGCCCCGATCTCGCCCCGTGACACGTTCGTCACAAGACCGCTATTTGCGAAATTGGCGCTCGTCGCCGAGCCGAACAAGGCCGTAAGGATCGGCAGAGGGACGTCGCAGGGCTTCCCGGTCGGGGCAAACGAGTTCCCGTTGCAAGCCAGGTTGGCCTGTGCATTTTGGAATTCCGTAAGGAGGTTCGCAACGCTGGCCGTCCCGCACTGAGCGCTGAGGGACGCCGGGCAAGTATATGGGTTATTCAGCAAGTTCAGCTCGTTAATGCTGTAAGACCGGTACAGATGAACGGCATGGTTTCCGACGTACCGGGCCTCGACGCTGATCTTCTTCCAGATCTCACGCGAAACGGAGAGGTCCCATTCCATTACGTAAGGCGTGCTCAGGTTGGGTTTGAAGAACCACAGGGCCGACCCCGTGTTACTAACCATGTTTGCTCTCTGGGAAACGGGGAACACATCGGGCGGCACCGAGGGTGCTGGCACGGAAGAGAGGTTCAGTGTGCCCGTAGGTGAGTTATTGGAAAGCACGCTGAATAGCCCCGTGTTCCCGGTGGAAATGTTCTGGAACAGTGTAAACCCGTCCTGCGTGTAATGCATCGTGCCACCGCCGCGGATCGAGGTCTTTCCGTTCTTCCACGGAGCCCAGGCAAAACCAAGGAACGGCGCAAAGTTTTTCGTGTCGGGGTTGTAAACCGGAATTCCGGTCGAGCCGCCCGCAAAGTTCAGCAGCGTATCCGTCGCCACCGGAGTCGTCTGTGGCTGGAACAGCTTGCCGACGGGAGTCGGACCCCACAATCCGGCCTCCCCGCTCTGCGGCAGAAGAACGAGGTCTGTCCGGTCGTGGTACTGGCCTTGGTACTCGTATCGGACACCTGCAGTAAGTGTGAAGTTTGGCTTCCATTTGAAGCTGTCCTGGAAGTAACCCGAGAAGTTGTGCTGGATTGGATTGATGACGCGGGGCTTCCCGGCCACAAAGCCGGAGGTCGCCGAGGTATGGTTGAACCCCTGGGAAACCGAGTTCAGCAAGCCGGTAATCATGTCGAATACCGTTTGTGCCCGGGTCAGGTCGCCCGAACCTATCCCGCCACTGAACTTGCCAGCACTGAGCCCGTCGGGGTTGCTGGCGGTATTCTGGCCGAGAAACACGCGCGGAACGACCGTGTTGAAGAAGAACGAATTCGCCAAGATCTGACGATACTCTCCGCCGAATCGCCACGTGTGGCGTCCCTTGACCCAGGCGAAGTTGTCACTCACCTGCCGGACGGGAGTGTTGCGGCCCTGCGGCAGGTTGCCGGAGGTCAGCGTCGGGTCGGTAAGCACGCCCGGGGTAGTGAACTGGAACCCGCCCGTTGACGAGAAGTCGTTGAATAGGTCGAAGCTAACCGGGGCGTGCTGGTAGCCCGCCCGCGCTTCGTTGGTCTTGTTGTTGCCAAAGACGGAATTCACCCCCCAAGAAAAGACTTCGCGGATCGAAGACTGCCCGCCGCCGGGAGACTTCGGGAAGTTTGGCTCGATGCCGTTCAGAAGGTCGGGTGTTGAAACGAAGTTTGCCCGGTTATAAACAAACTCCATGGAATGGTTCTTGGTGACCTGGTAGTCAGTCCTCAGGGTATAACGGTCTTGCGCGTTCGACCCCGGCAAATTGAAAGTGAAACAACGGATGTTTCGTGCGTCGCCGCTGCTGCAGCCCGCGTCTGTGTTCGCACTGGGAACAAGCGAGTTGTAAAAGTTCATCACCGTCGTGTTAATTGGGGCAGGCTGGCCGGCCGGCTGACCCGCCGTTCCGAGATTCAGAAGGTTAACAGTGATGGGTTGACCGGCTGTTACTCCCGCAGGACAAGCCGGCTGGCCCGTGGTTCCACAGGTCGGGACATAGGTGAACGATCCTGTGCGGGCTGCATCGCTCATAACCACCCGGGTCCGGCTGCGGGCCAGCGGTTCACGGAAGGCCTCGTAGTTCCCGAACACCCACAACTTATTCTTGCCGTTGAACAGTTTCGGGAGGTACACCGGTCCCCCGGCGTTGACCCCGATGCGATTCTGCAACTGGAACGGCCTCGGGACGCCCGATGCATTGTTAAACCACGTATTCGCGTTTAACACTCTGGTCCGCTGAAACCAATATGCAGAGCCGTGAAAGTCATTCTGCCCGCGCTGGGTGACGATATTCACCTGGGCAGCGCCAAAGCCAGAGTCCACACCAATCCCGCCGATCGAGACGTTGAATTCGCCGACTGTATCAACGGTTGGCGCGCTGATCGCAAAGAACGAACTGGTCTTCACAAAGTTGTCGGCCACGTTGATGCCGTCCTGTGTGATGTTCGTCGAGTTCCCGCGCAGGCCGTGGACGAATGCGTCTGCAATGCCTGAAGAAGTTGGAGTCACCACGCCCGGCATCGTGCGAACCAGGTCCAGCGGATTGCGTGTGGGCAGCGGCAACTCCATGATCTGCCTACGATCCACGCTGCTCTTTAATTCCGCCGATTCCGTTTCAATGACGGCTTGATCCGCCGTGACCCGGATTTCGGTGCCGGCTGCAGCCAGTTCCATCTTGACGACTACCTTAGCAGTCTGGGCAACGTTTACTTGAACCGTTTCGATTGTGAATTTGGCAAAGTTTGGTGCTTCCACGATGACCCGGTAGTTCCCCTTTTCTAGATCAGTCACTGTAAAGACTCCGGTTTCATCCGTGGTCGCCGTGTATTGCCTGCCAGTCGCGCGGTCCACAACGGTTACCTTGGCCCCTGGCAGCGCCAAGTTTTGAGGATCCAACACCGAACCCGTCAAGCTACCATTGAGCACCTGGGCAAAATCTGGGACAGCACTTAAGAGCATCACCACACAAAATAAAACGGAAGCCGTCAAAAGAGTTCTGCGAACGCAGAATAGTTGCACAGCTACACCTCCGACCGATTTTTGGTCTTGCGCTGATCTTGCTTAGGACTAGTTTGTGACCACCACAGCCACAACTTTGAACATATAACGCACTTTAGAGACAAAGAACAGATCTAATTTAGAAATCTCAAACGCCGTAGAAAACAATGGAGTTATAGAACAAACGATTTAGCCTTGATGTATGCAGGCATGGTGGAATATTCCAGATTCAATAGATAATTGCCGATTGCCATACAGAAAGTGGATGCCTAGAAGGCAAAGGTGGTCAAAGTTAGTATTAGTACCATCAGAACCAATCGTTCCATCTCGACAGATCTACACAAGCGAGGCTTTAGAATCAATTTAGACCGTCTTTATCAGTCCGCCTGCCTTAGTTCATGGCCGTTTCTGTTCGTTGCTCTCTAAACTCAGCAGAGTTTGTTTCGCCAGCGGGGCCAGCCAGTGATTCGGTGCCGATTGGAGAAAGGTTGTCAACTCTGCTCGTGCTTGGGCGTAATCGCCGCGCCGCAGCCACACGCCAGCCTGCAGCAGCATAGCTTCGGGGACCTTGGGCCCAGCGACCGTTTTCATTTTTGCACAGGCTTCGAGTGCGACTTCATCGTAGCCCAGTGCAAGCGCTGCCACTCCGCGTTCATATTCGGCCTGATACAGCTTTGGCCGGAGCACAAGCGCCTTGGACGCGGATTGCGAAGCCTCCTGGTGTTTGCCAATCATGTTTAGCACGTGGCTCTGAGTCAAGTAGACCCCGGCATAATTCGGGTCAATCTTCAGCGCTTGATCGAGGTGCTGGAGCGCCTGATCGGCTTTCTGTTCGCGCAGATCGAGCAGGGCCAGCTGCCGCAGCGCCTCAGGAAACTTGGGATACTTCTTCAGCGCATTCTCAAAATCATGCCCCGCCTTCTCCCACTGTCCGCGCGCCATCTCGCGCTGCCCGGCTTTAAATTCTTTTCGTGCTTCCGGAGGAACATTCAGCAATGCAACGGATACACTCGGATCAGTAGAAACCGGATTCGGTTGGGTCAATGCCGGGCGCAGAATGAACTGCACTGCGAATGGGCCCGTCCCGGGCGGGACATCCAGCGATTCACGACGCGTCTGGTAACCCTCCGCTTCGATTTCGATCTGATAGACGCCGGCCGGAACGTCGGGAATCGAGAAAGTGCCGCTGCCATCGGCAAAAACGGTCCGCTCAAACGATCGGCTGAACGTTGCCAACATAACGCGCGCGCGCGTCTGCGTACCCCCTTGCGTGATAATCTGGCCAGTGACGCTTCGTCGGCCGCTGACACCGGAAAACTGCGGTTCAGCCAGCGCTGCGCTGCCAACTAAAACGACCACGAGTGCCCCGAGACTTATTTGCCTTCGCATCGAATGCACTGCGGCAGGAGGTGAAATGGAGGGTAGCACAGTTCCGAACAGAAAACCGAACCATCCTGAATCGAAACTCCTCAAGCGAGTTTTGACCGGAATTTCCGTTTTGACTTCCCGGCCGACCGAAAACGTACACCCGGCCCTGTCAGCATACAATGCTCCCGCCACGTCTTTGAGTGCCGAGCCCTTTCGAGGCTGCGAGATAATCCCAAAGCCCGAAGCTACGGCCGTTCTGACCGACCTGTCGTTCGCCAAAACTCCGCAAAACCCTGAATTGCGTCCTCGTAACAATGTTATAGGCGGCTCCGCATGCTATTCATTTCAAACGCATTTTTAATTTTAGCGAGGGACAGCCGTATTCTCGGGTTGTCCCTCGCCAAAATCAAGAACGTACTTGAAGTGGATAGCGTGCAAAGAGGCTCTGTAACATGTTACATGGACGAGAATCATGGCCCTGCGGAGTTTTGGTGAACGAAACCGGAATATCTCTGACCAGTTCGATGAAGCGTGCTGTTCGCGTGCCCGGGAGAACCACGTCGGCGCAGAGGCACTATACGAAACTGCCGAGGATGTGATCGACGGAATGCTGGTCAACCTGCATGAGGCATACTGGAGGAGTTCTCTGGCTGGGGCGATGAACGACACATACCTGCAACACTTCGACTCGAGGCGCGGCAGGGAAACGTTGAGCGCGCACTAGGCGTATTGGAACGAGTCAGAGGACGTACGGGGCACCGTCAGAATTTTTCGAGATAAGCCCACATTATCCCACGTCAGAACTGCAGTGCGAAGGGGTAGCGGACGGTGCCCGCTACCCCTCGATACTTCAACTTACAATCGCTCAGATGCCGTTAGGGCCATCTGTCCGTCGCTGGATGTTTCCAGCACCCCGGAGCTCGCAGACTGGAGCCACCTAATCCCGGTCTGTCTCCGGAAAGCGCTTGGGTGTATGCGGGCCGTTGCTCTCGTCGCCGTGGCCAACGCCCACGCCGCCCTCACCCAACACGAACAGGTGCCCGTTATTCTGGCCGTAGAGCCTGCCCTCGTGGTCGATGGAGAACGGAGTGTAGGCGGCACCGACCGCGAGGTTGGTGAAGAACTTCGCCTTGGGCGTAGTGAAGACGCCGGTGTGACCCTGATCGAGCACATAGATGTTGCCGTCCTCGCTCTCGACGTAGACGTTGTGGGCGCCGTCAACGGCGGGCGCGTTGATGCACCACTCGAAGCCATTCGGGTGCAAGCCGTCATTGACACAGGTGACTGTCCCATCAGGATTCCGGTGGCAGTCCCGGGTCTCAGTACCCTTGAACTTCCATTCGGGCACCAAATTGGAGTTGACCTGGGTGATGTAGAAGGGGCCGGCCGGGATCCCGGTGGAGTCGCAGACGGTCAGGCTTATTGGGGCCCCCGAAAACGGGTTGCAGTAGAAGCCGGCCTCCTCGTCGTAATGGTTGTCCTTCATTACGATCGAGTAGGTACCGTCGTGCTGGAACACCGCCTGGGTGTCGTCCCAACCGAAGTCGTAGTTGGCCAGGATGGCACCGTCAGAGCCGCGGAGCTTATATGCATGGCCGCGCGCGATGTTGTAGCGAGTGTAAGCCCCGAAGTAGACGTTCCCATCGGGCAGCACGAGTGGTGACGACGTCCCTGCGTCCAGGATTCGACCAGAGCCGCGCCGATTCGTGGACGGATCGACACCGAAGTTGGCACCATTCCGGCACTTGCCCTTCTCTGGGGTTGCCGAGGATGCGATCGGAACCAGAACCCCACAGCCGTCGTTGAGCGTATGCTGAAGCGAGGTCGCCCATTTGAGTGTCAAATCGGGATTCACTGCTACCACGAAAGACGCACGGTCGCCGGCGCCGCCAAATATGGCAGGATCGCCATGACCCTTACTGGCGGTGTAGATGGTCCCGTCAGAACCGATCGCGGGAGCGATGTTGAGGCCCGGGCGCTGGGCGCCGCATATACGAGTACGGGGTGCTGAGGTTGGACTGGGAGGCCACGGAAGGGTGAAGACACTGAATGAGCGCTCGCATGGATCGGTGGCCGCCGGCGCGACCGCAGCGAGCAGCGTCGAATAGCTGACCATGCTCACCGTGTCGTCAGGTGCGATCTTCACTAGCCAGCTGTTGACCAGGCCGGGGTACACATTGATGGTCTGATCGGTGAACTTGATGGCGTTGTAGTAGATGTTGCCGCTGCTGTCGGCGCTCAGTGGTCCCGCCACGAACGTGTTGGGATCAAGCGTGTCGCCAAAAGGCTTAATGCGCGAGACGACTGTACCTTGCCCGCGGTCGAGCTTGAAGACACTGCCGCCGAACCCCGGGTCGTACACGAAACCATTCGCCAGCACCGCGTGGTAGACCGGCTCCCATTGGGCGAGCTCCACGCGCTCGGCCTTCCAGTCGCTCTGGAACGTCCACTTCTCGACCAGTTGCCCGGCCTCCCAGTGCAGCCTTTTCTGATTCCAGGTCTGTGTGTTCCAGGCTGACTGGCCGCAGTCTGTCTCTCCAGCGGGAGGGTTCCCGGATCCTGGCGGGTCGCATTCGATGAAGCGGCCCGTCTTGAACTCCATGAACACATCATTCCCTTCGACCAGGGGAACCTGATAATGAACGAGGAGACTACCCCCGGTGTCCCTCTCCTCGGCTGCTGTGAATGGATCGTAGATCTTGTCGGCCAGTACCGAGGTAGCAGCCTGACCTACCGTCGGCACGAAGCCTTGGTGCAATTGATTCTGCCCCCACTGGGGCCAGCCGTCTGGGTCATCTGCAAAGATTGTAGGGGCACCGCGAAACATCGTCCCCAAAGCAATTGCGACTACGCATACAGACACTCCTAACCACAGACTTACTCGCTTCATATTTTTTCCTCCGTGAAAGCTTTTTGATTCGGGCTCCGTCGCGAGTTACGCGAAAGGGACGTTTGATTGGGCCCGCCGTCTCTAGTTTGTCCCCATACCACTCATACTATCCGTTGTCAATCGAAAATATTGAAAAAATCGAAAAGAGCGTCGGCGACCATCAGCGCTAGCGATTGGGTGGGCAACTGCGTGCTGCGCAGATTGAAATAGCCAACGCAGAAATCAGCCCGAATGGAAACTGTAAGGTTCTCCTTCAAGGCAGGAAGGAGCGATTTGAGAAATTGGGTAGAGGTGCTCAGGCGTCTTGTAAACGACAAGCGAATCCGAAAAATCTTCGCCTTTATGAACAACCATTATTCAGGGCACGCTCCGGCTGGCGTGAAACTCTTCCAGCAATTGTGGAACAACCACCGATAATGGACCCGGAGGCATGAACGCAGCCTCTGCCTCCTGCAATCGTGTCGGTTCCTCTTGGCGCTTAAGGACACCTATGCCATGAATCACCCATGCCCACAAAGACGGTTGGCCGATGGGTTTTGTACGAGCGCAAAGACGGTGAGTTTATCGTCCTTTCAAAGCGGTTCGAGACAGGGCCGCAGTACACCAACTGGCCGCCATCCCTCCGCAGCTTTGTTAATGCTAGTTTGACGGGTCGTAGTTATACCGACAGTATTTCTTGCTGCCGGTTGCCGTTTCGCACTCGAATGTTACTTCCTTGACGGATTTTCCGGCTGGACAATTGAACGTCACTGTGTCGGCAGAACCTAGTTTTCTGGGGCTGTTGGTGGCTGCTGAACCGTCACTGCATTTGACCGTAACATTAATCTTACAATCCGAGTTTGGGTTGGTTACCTTCAGTGTGCGATGGGCCGCAGCGGGAGTGACGACGCTCGTAGTACCACAATCCTGCTTTGCTTCACCGTTATGGTCTTCTCTTACGTCGCCTTTGTGTTCTCTCTTCTCCTTGTTAGCTGTCTGCTTTTGCTGTTCTCCCTGGGTCGAAGCGGGCCCTTGACGAACAGCGACCAGCAGCAACAGCGCGGCCACTGAAATTAGAGCCAACAGCATGCGATATGGTTTCGTCATAGCAGCTTCTCCTTCTACGTCGGCAAACGGGCGGGTGGGTCACGTCTTAATCCAGGAATTTCCGATTTTGAACCGCCCTTTGCCCGGAAGCCATACACCCACCCACCCCCAGGCTGTCAAGCTAAAATCCACAGAGCCGATGTGCCCGAGTTTCTCTCACTTGACGATGCTGGATTTTTGGCACATTGTGGACGCAGTTAATCCCCGTACAAGTTGGCGATGGGAGGCTCAGCCCATGAGAGTCGCCTGCTCATTCTTTCTTTCAGCATTATTGGTTTATCCGGCTTTTGGACAGTCTTCTGCACAGCCAACACAGGAAAGCAAGGACCAGCACACAGCTCAAAAGCCTGAAACAGTATCTCTCAAACAGCCCCTCGCGTTCGGCCTGGAAGATGGCACCCCAATTAAACTAAGACTCACAAGAAATCTATCTTCGGCGGATGCTACCACGGGCGACCGAGTGGATTTCGAGGTGCTTGAGGATGTCAAAGTGAAGGACGTGATCGTGATTCCACGTGGCGGGCTCGCTTTGGCGACGATAACCGAAGCTCAGCACAAACGTCGAATGGCTCGCGGCGGCAAGCTCAATGTAAACATAGACGATGTGCGACTTGCAGATGGAGAGAAGGCACCATTGCGGGCTGTCAAAGAAACACAGGGCGGAGGCCACACCGGAGCAATGACCGGCGCGATTATCGGAACCGCTATCGTCTTCTTTCCCGCCGCTCCGCTATTTCTGTTCATGCACGGGAAGGACATTACTATCCCCAAGGGCACTGAGATTACTGCCTACATCAATGGGGACATACCACTCGACCCTGTAAAATTTCAGACCCAGACCGCTGTCAAACCGGGGGCAGAGTCAACGCCAGTTCAAACGTCTCCCGTGGCCGTCGCAGCACAAAGTGCGAATGGCAGTGATCCGGTACTCTCCTCAGTCGAGGTCAAATCCACCCCGGATGGAGCCGACATCACCGTAGACGAGAAATACATGGGCAGCACGCCTTCAACTCTGAAACTCGCAGCAGGCGACCACAAGATAAAGTTGGAGAAGTCCGGCTTCAAGACTTGGGAGAGAACTTTGACCGTAAGTGTCGGTGCAACAGCGACGGTCAATCCCACGCTGGATAAAGAATAGGATGCAATGGCCAGCCGGAGTGTTCGTGCTCGTCTGCTTATGACTTGGCCGGTACTGCCGTACTCCCCCATCGCGCATCGATCCGTTCGAGGATGAAGGCAGCATCTTCGATGGCACGATCCACGAAAAATCCCTTCGCCATGTTCGGTTTGTTTGGGGTCCATTCCCAACTGTAAAAAATGCGACTGATAGCTGCCACAAGAAAATAAATGTATAGTTAGGGACCACATTCACGGGACTCCGTCTGATGAACCGCTAGAAGGGCCGTTGTGGGCCTTCAAATCTCAATTCGGGAATCCGGCGATGTCACTATCCTGGACCTTCAGGGAAGAGCGACAATCGGCGTTGACAGCGATCTGCTGAGCAGCCATCTACAAAGGCTTGTCGCCAACGGCGTGCGTAAGCTATTGCTGAACCTGGCAGACATGACACAGTTGGATAGTTCGGGCATCAGCGCCATCACCGGGACGTATGTTTCCCTTCGCCGTCAGGGCGGTAGCCTGAAATTGCTTCGTCCGTGTCGTCGGGTGCGGGCTGTGCTGCGGGTGATCCGCTTGCTAGACATTATCCCCACCTTTGAGGACGAGACCCAAGCGCTGGCCAGCTTCCGACCGCAGGGTTACACTGCTAGGCCCTGAGGGTCCGAACTTCGTAGAATGAGAATTCTCATATACGTTAAGCCGTTCCCAGTTTGTCTGGCACGCGAGCTGCTAAGTTAGTGATTGAAGGGTCATCGATCACAAAGTTCTCGGGCCACAAAAAAAAATAGAGGGCACGTCAGCCGTTAAGCTTTGCGCTCTCTTGAAGCTGAGCCAGAAAGTTTTTAAGCTTCTCCCGCTGCTCAATCTGGCGTGAAGATAGTGCTTTCTCGTTCGCGTCGTCAATGCGATTTTGCAGCACTGTGGAAAATCTGTGGACGGCTGTGCAAAATTAGTCGCCCTAGTGTTTCCCCTTCGCTTTCGCTGCTCTAAACTTTGCCCACCGCTCTTTCGTCGCCTTTGAAATCTTCGCTCTCGCAGCCGCAGACATTACCCGTTTCTTCTTGCCAGCCGTTTTACCCCTGCTACCCATACCGCCTAAGAGCTTCATTGCTGCAC
>WNEZ01004641.1_pt1 | contig 31644 bp, 27 predicted proteins | sample 5400521 | NCBI WGS metagenome assembly WNEZ01 (sample SAMN13153339, study PRJNA577476) | soil metagenome | isolation source: 120 cm saprolite under Douglas fir tree site 2 hole 1 replicate 1 | place: USA:California | collected 2015-04-18 | reverse complement strand
TGCCGTTCCGTCCGTAGACGAGAATTTCCGGAGGAGTTCGCGCTTCATTGCCCGCGCAGAAGGGACAATTCTTCTCTTCTCTTGGGATGACACTCTCTCGAAGGAAGTCGTTCGGGCGCTTCCCTCGTTCCGTCGAAATGATCACCCATCGGCCCGTGATCGGGTCTTTACGCAACTCCGGCAAAGCAGTCCTCCTCGAACAGGTTCCGGGTCACCACGTAGGGTGAGCCACCAGGGGACTTTGAATTGTACCGCGTCTGGCGTCCGAGTGAAGGGGATCCCGTCAAACACCTCAAATTTGCGGGCTGAATGCATCTTTGTGCAACCGCACCACGGGTGGCTGCCCCAGGCAGTTATCAATCGCCATCACATCAAACCGGCAGGGACATTCACCGACGTGGCGTTCCGCCAGAAATCGCTGCGCCGTGCGAACCACCAGGTGTTGTTTTTCCCTCGTAACCGGATGGTGCGCGTCCTAACTTCCACGAATGCCAGCGTCTTCCCATCGTATCCGACAAGATCGATTTCGCCTTTGATGCCGTGCGGGGTGTAATTCCGCGCTACGAAGACGTACCCCTGCCTCCGCAAATACCAATAGGCATAGGTTTCTCCACGCACGCCGGTCCGGCGGGCTTCAAGCTTTTTGTCGTCGTTGGAAATGCTCTCTTCGCGCAGGCCGCGCCGCGCCGCCCAGTGCATCGCCCGAAACATCAATTGTGAAAAGATCGGCATGGTCCCGTCGCCGACATCCCTTGCCTTCCGCGCAGTATAAACAAGAATCCCGCAGCTGCCATACTTCTTCTGCGGCAGCTACTGGTCTCTTTTCCGGTTTTTCTCTGAGGACTCTACACCCTCATTGATTTCCGTGTTAGATCTTCCTCTCCGCCTCACGGAAGCAATCTTCCAGCGTCCGCGCGGCAAAGTCGGCCTGTTCCTGATCAATCAGCAGGGGTGGAGACAGGCGAATGGTGTTCTCCCCGGCCCCGAGCACCAGCAAGCCCTTATGGAACGCCAGATCAACAATCAGGTTGCGCAAATCCGCGGCCTTTTCCTTCGTCCGCTGATCCCGCACGATCTCAATCCCAATCATCAAACCACGTCCTCGTACATCGCCGACGATCTTAAACTTCTTCGTCCAATCGGCAAGGTGCCCGAAAATGTAATCACCCATGCGATGGGCATTTTCCTTATATTCGCTCTCGATTAGGTCCATGGTGGCCAGCGCTGCCGCAATGCAAACCGGGTTTCCGCCGAACGTGGTGCCGTGTGCGCCTGGCTTCCAACGCATCACGCTCTCCCTGGCGATGATCGCACCCAGAGGCATGCCGCTAGCAATGCCCTTCGCGGAACAAAGAATGTCCGGCTCGATCCCGGCGTGTTCACTGGCCCACCACTTGCCGGTGCGCCCCATGCCTGACTGCACTTCGTCCACAATGAACATGATGCCGTTTTGCCGGCAGATGCGCTGCAGCTCCTGTAGGAAGAACTTCGGCGCGGGCACATAGCCCCCTTCGCCCTGAATGGGCTCGATGATGATGCCCGCGACGTCCTCGGGATCGAATAGCCGCTTGAAAATCTGCCCTTCGAGCTGTTCGAGGATCTCCGCGCCACAAGTCTCCGCCGTGTGACCGTGCGCGCAACGATATGCGTAGGGATACGGAATGTGCTCGATGCCACTGAGCAGCGCGCCGAAGCCCTTGCGCTGCGTTGACTTCGAAGCCGTCAGTGAGAGAGCACCCATCGTCCGGCCGTGGAAGCAGCCGTAAAACGCAATCATCTTGTCGCGCTTCGTGGCATATCTCGCCAGCTTGATGGCGCCTTCGACCGCCTCAGTCCCTGAATTGGTAAAAAAAACTTTCTTGCTTTCCACGCCCGGCATCGTCCGGCCTAGCCGCTCTGCAAGCTGCGGCATGCTTTCGTAATAAAAATCCGTGCCGGACATGTGAATCAGTTCGGCGGCCTGCTTCTGAATCGCGGAGACAACTTTCGGATGGCAATGCCCGGTCGAGCACACGGCGATACCTGCCGCGAAATCAAGGAATGCGTTACCGTCTACGTCTTCCACGACCGCGCCGTGTCCGCGCTTGGCCACGAGTGGATAGTCGCGCGTATAAGACGGCGACATAAACTTGGCATCTTGCTCCAGCACTCGCTTTGCGTTTGGCCCGGGCAGCGCTGTCACGAGCCGGGGCGTTTTTACTTCTAATGTCGTTGGCATTTCTTCCTCCAGTGAAGAAACAAAGGGTTTGAATTAATCAGGAACTGCGGGCAAACGCAGGCGTGCAAGCGGACGAATCCGCTAGCGGCCTGCAGGAGAAAGAAAATTAGACTAAGTCTACGCCGTAGAGTTCTGGCCGCTGGGCGGCCGGCGGGAGAAAACCCGGGACATGCGAAGGGCGAATTTGAAGGTTAAGGCTCACTTGCGTTTCCAGCGGACGCTGCCATCTTTCGCGTCCTCAATGATTATACCACGATCTCCGAGTTCTTTGCGGATGCGATCGGCAGTGGCGAAATCGCGTCTTTTCTTCGCGGCGTTGCGCTCGGCGACCAGCTTATCGATCTCCTCGTCGCCCGGCCCGGTCTCCGCGCTGGCATATCCGAGCGTGCGAAGCTTTTCGCTGTCATTGTCTTCGACGACGGCGAAGACTTTGTCGAACGTTGCCAGGAACTCAAGCACTGCGGGAACGTCACCCTGGCGGAATTCGCCTTTATCGACAGCAATATTCGCTTCGCGCACCAGGTCGAACGCAGCCGCCAGAGCTCGCGCGGTATTCAAGTCGTCCGAAAGCCCGGCGTCAAACTCTTCCGCCGCCTTTGCAATACGCACGGCCATGCCCTCTTGCTTGCCAGCCGGAAATTTTCCCCGCTTCAGCCGGTCGGCGAAATTCCGCAGCCGTTCCACGGAGCTCGCCGCTTGCTGCAAGCCATCAAACGTGAAATTGAGCTGCTTGCGATAAGGAACACTGGCAAGAGCAAACCGCAGGGCGGAAGGCTTGTAACCCTTTGCAAACAAACCGCGTAGCGTAAAGAAATTACCCAGCGACTTGGACATCTTCTCGCCTTCGACAAGCAAATGCTCAGCATGCAGCCAGTAGCGCACGAAAGGCTTGCCGGTCGCGCCCTCGCTCTGCGCGATTTCGTTTTCGTGATGCGGAAACGCCAGATCAATTCCACCGGTGTGAATGTCCAGTGTCTCTCCGAGATACTTCATGGCCATCGCTGAACACTCAATGTGCCAGCCTGGGCGCCCAGGCCCGATCGGCGTCTCCCAGAAGTGCTCCCCCGGTTTCGGCGCTTTCCACAACGCAAAATCCCGCGCGTTCTCTTTTTCGTAGCGGTCATTGTCCACACGCGCGCCGGACTGGATGCCGGTGAGATCGATCTTCGAGAGCTTTCCGTAGGAGGGGAACTTCGCGATGCGGTAATAAATGGAGCCTTCGCCCGGATAGGTGAATGCTTTTTCTTGGAGCCGCTGGATGAGCTTCACCATTTCGTCGATGTGGTCCGTGGCGCGGATCCAGTGCTCCGGCTCCTCAATGCTGAGCGTCTTGCAATCGTCGAAAAAAGCCTGCACGAATTTCGCCGTATAGTCGCGGATACTGACACCGGCCGCAGCAGCATTGGCGATGATGCGGTCGTCCACGTCCGTCAGATTCATTACGTGGTTCAGCTTGAATCCGCGCACTTTCAGGAACCGCCGCAAAATATCCTGAAACACGAACGTGCGGTAATTCCCGATATGAGCGTAGTCGTAGACTGTAGGCCCGCACGTGTACATGCGCACTTCGCCTGCTTTTTGGGGAACGAAATTCTCGATTTCTCCGCTCAGCGTATTGTGCAGCTGAATGTTGGCCATGGGCTGTGGATGTTCTCTTTCCGCAAGCGAATAAGCGTTCGATTGTAGCCGAGCCATTTGAAACGTCGCAATGTCGAAGCGACAAGATGTTGCGCGCACCCGGAGATAGTGCGACCTATTTAGTCCTAATTGACGCTGGCTGCCGCGGCGGTTAGAGTCCTCCTTCTCATCTACTACAGGAGTTTTCGATGAATCGCTCTCTTACGACTTGCGCTCTGTTTGCTGTAACGCTTCTTGGTAGGCCAATCCTCGCTCAGGAGCCGCCCAAGACCGAGGGCCCCAAACTCCTCACTCCAGAAGCCTCCCTGAACCTGCGCAGTATTTCCGACCTACAATTCTCTCCCGACGGCAATCGTCTGGCGTTTGTTGTCACCGAGCCCGCGAAGGGAGAGCGCCGCGCGCGTCACATTTGGATTTACGAGAAGCAGTCCGGCTCGATCCGGCAGTTCACTTACTCCGCAAAGTCCGAATTCCTGCCGCGCTGGTCACCCGGCGGCAAGCAACTGGCCTTCCTTTCCGACCGCGACGAACAGCAGCAGGTCTACGCCATGCGCGCAGAGGGCGGCGAAGCCAGCGCCTTGACCAAAGGAAAGCGCAGCGTCAGCCATTTTGCCTGGTCGCCAGATGGCAAGCAGATTGCCTTCCTTGCTCCCGACGCAAAAACGGAAGCAGAAGAGAAGAGAGAAAAAGACAAAGACGACGCGCGTGTTGCGGACAAAGATGACAGATACGCTCGCCTCTGGCTCCTCAGTCTCGATACCGGAGAAGCCAAGGCCCTCACCGAACCCAAATGGGAAATCAGAGAAGCGGTCTGGCATCCTTCCGGCACCGGTCTGGTGCTCAGCGGCACGGATCACCCTGAGTCGGATCGGAACACCGAGCGCATATTTTTCTTTCGCTTGCCGGACATGGCGAATGGTAGCGGAAAAGCGGTCGATTCCATGACCCAGGTCCTTGCTCCCCGCGGGCCCTTCGGGAACCTCCGTATCGCGCCGGATGGCCAGCGCATGGCTTTCGTCGGCTGCCGCGAAGACGGACCCACGCCGCACGATCTCATACTCGCCCGGCATGGCGAAAAGGCCACTCAGAACCTCACGGGCGCCAGCTTGGACCGGCCAGTCCTTGACTACCGGTGGTCCAAGGACGGCGGACTGCTCGCCACGGTGGAGGATGGCTTCCACACGAAGCTCGTCGCTTTCACCGCGGAAGGCGCGTCCAAGGACTTCCCCTCTCTGCCGGCCAATCCAAATGCTTTCGGCGTTTCGGATTCCGGTGAGATCGTTTTTGCAGGGCAGACCGCAGCAACAGCCCAGGAATTGTGGCTGTGGGACCAGAAGAACGCACCAAAGCAGATCTCTCATTTGAATGATTCCTGGAAGGAGTTCACGCTCAGCGTCCCGGAGTTCTACAAATACAAATCCTTCGACGGCCTGGAGATCGAAGCGGCTCTCCTGAAACCGCTTAAACATGATGGCAAATCCAAGCTGCCGCTCATCGCCCTCATCCACGGCGGCCCCACCGGCGCCTGGCAAGACTCCATCGAAACCTGGGGGCAGCTCCTTGCGGCGCGTGGCTACGCAATTTTCTATCCCAATATTCGTGGATCGAGCGGTTACGGCCAGAAGTTCATTGAAACGAATCGGGGCGATTGGGGTGGCGGCGATTACCGCGACGTCATGGCCGGAGTGGATGACCTCGTCGCTCGGGGCATCGCTGATCCCGAAAAATTGGCCATCGGTGGCTGGTCCTACGGTGGCTACATGGCCGAATGGGCGATTACGCAAACCACGCGATTCAAAGCGGCCGTTTCGGGCGCGGGCCTTTCAAATCTCATTTCCGAGTACGGCACAGAGCAAGGCCCATCCTATGACGAGTGGTTCTATGGGCTACCCTATGAGCCCGACAAGGTCGCCGGTTTTCTGAACAGTTCGCCCTTTGTCCATCTCAAGAATGTGAAAACGCCGACCCTGATCCTCCAGGGAGACGCCGATCCGGTCGATCCTCCAGGGCAAAGCCAGGAGCTTTATCGCGGCCTCAAGCGCTACGGCGTCGAAACCGAACTAGTCGTGTACCCTCGCGAGCCTCACGGCTTTCACGAGGAAAAACATCTCCTAGATCGTCTGAACCGCATCCTCGCCTGGTACGACCAGCATCTGAAAGAAAGATCGCCCGCTGCCAAATAGGCCTGGACGAGGCATCAGGCGTTCCAAGAAACGCTTGTAGCACTGACAGAGCGCCCACAAGTTGTAGGGTAGGGCTTTACACGCGATACGCATCGTGTTACTGTTTTTTCCCGTACCGCCATCCTTGCGCCAGGCGGCTGGGCCTCTGACTGAGAACCTGCCAAACGTTTTGACAGGCTACCCGTGTAGGGTTGACCTGTTGCTACAAAGACCCTCCCCTCGAGGAACGAAACGTCGTCCCTCTTCACGAGTTCTTGCCCCAGCCTTAGAGAGTGGCTGGTTCTTGCCGTTGTCGAATGGTTTCGAGTTTTGTGGTGGCAGCCGTGGAGTAGCCGACGACCAAAAGGGGACATCTTGCTGAAGCTGCGAAAAGTCGAAATCGTTGGCTTTAAGTCGTTTTGCGAACGCACCGTGGTCACATTCAGCGGGTCCGGCACCACTTGTATCGTCGGCCCGAACGGCTGCGGCAAATCCAACGTGGTTGACGCCATTTCCTGGGTTCTCGGCGAACAGAGCCACAAGTCGCTGCGCGCCGAGCGCATGGCCGATTGCATTTTTAATGGCACCACCAAGCGCCCGCCGCTGGGCCTTGCCGAAGTCACCATCACTATGGAAGATCCCGAGCTCGCCGAAGCTGCCCGTTTCGTGATGGAAAGCGCAGGGTCGGACTCTGAATCGGATTCTGCGCCCTTTGTCACCGAAAGTAGCGAAATCCTCGGCTTGACCGATACGACCGAAATTCTCTCGCTCGACCCCGCGCAGTCCCCCGAAACGCAAGAAGCTGCCGCTGACGGGTCAGGTCCATCCCCGGCTGAACCTGGTGGCAAGTTCAGGCGGAAAAAGAAGCAGGCAGATAAACCGGTTCTGGCAATGAAACCGGGCGAAGTCGTCGTCAGCCGGCGGCTGTATCGCTCCGGCCAAAGCGAATACTTGATTAACGGCCGCGTCGGAAGGCTCCGCGACATCCAGGAAATGTTCATGGGCGTCGGCCTGGGCCCGGACTCCTACGCCATCATCGAGCAGGGCCGTATCGGATTGATCCTCTCCACCAAGCCCATGGAGCGTCGCGCCATCGTCGAAGAAGCCGCCGGCGTTACGAAATTCAAGACGAAAAGGCGGCTCGCGGAAGCCAAGCTGGAATCCTCGAAGGTCAATCTCTCGCGCGTCAACGACATCGTGGTTGAAGTCGAAAAACAGCTGGGCTCCTTGAAGCGCCAGGCCGCCAAGGCGCGGCGTTATTCCGAAATCCGCGATCAGATGCGCGGCATCGTTCGCCAGATGCTGGCAGGCAAGGCGAGCGAGCTGGACGCCGAGGCCGACCGTGTCTCCAAGCAACTTGAGGAAATGAACGCCGCCGAATTGCAGCGCGCCGCCGCCATCCAACAGCAAGAAGGCGAACAAGACAAGCTGAACCAGCGCATCTACGAACTCGATGCCGAGATCCGCCAGAACCAGAATGTTTTGAACCTTACGGCGCTCGAAGTAGACCGCAGCGAAAACCGCATCGCCTTTAACCGGCAGCGCTCCGAAGAGCTAGCTGGTCGTCATGCCCAGGTTGATGCGGAATTGGCGCAAGCCACCGCGCAAGCCGTGGAGTGGGAATCGCGAAGCGCTTCACAGATTCAAACAGTAGCGCTGCTGCGCGAAGAGTCTGGCATTTTGACGGCTCGCGTGGAGGAGCTCGCGAAATGCGCCGAGTCCCGCGCCACCCAGATTGCCGAATCTGAAGCACGGATCGAAGCCCTGCACCGCTCCTCCTCGGAAGCCGGGGAAAGCTTGCTGCACCTGCATGGGGAGCAAAAGCAAGCCGAAGAGGCGCTCGTGCACCTGACCGAAGCTCTGCGAAAGCTCGAAGAGAACGAGCACGACTTGCTGGAAACTTCAATGCGTGCGCGTGATGATGCCGAACGCGCTGCTTTCGATCATGAATCCGCCACGAGCCAGCTCAGTGCCCTGAAACAGAGCGCCGCGGAACTGCAAGCCAAGATCGCCGGATTCCGCGAGCAACGCGACGCTCTGTCAAAAGAAGCCGGGACCATCCGCGATTCGTTGGCGGGAGTCCGCGCACGGCATTCGACGCTTACTCAAATCCTAAACGACCGCTCGTACACCGCGGACGCGGTGCAGAAACTTTTTGCCGCCAACGAGCGCGGCGGCGGGCAGGGCTTTCGCGCCGTCGGTGTGCTGGCCGATTACGCCGAAGTCGAGGAGCAGCACGAAGCCGCCATCGAGCAGTACCTGCGCGACGAGCTCGAGTACGTCGTCGTCGAAACCTACGACCACGCGCGCGCCGGTGTTTCCATGCTCCGCGATGAAGTGGGCGGTCGTGCCACTTTCTTCGTGGACTCGCTCCGGAACCTGCGTCTTTCCGCCGAATACGAGCCAATCGTCAATTTCCGCGCCGAAGACGGCGTCATCTCTCGCCTCGACAAGTTGGTGGGGTTCCGCGATCCACGACGGACAGCACGTCAGCCGCCGAAAAATTGGCCCGCGAAAATTCGCAGTATGCCTTCGTCACTCCTGATGGCACCTGCTACCAGGGCCGCATGGTCACCGGCGGCCGCCCTGACGAAGTGGGTCCGCTGGGCATGAAGCGCGAATTGCGCGCCCTGGATGCGGAAGTCATGCAGCTTGAGCATCTAGTGAGCGAGAAGCAAGCCGCGATCGAGGTCGTGGCCGCTGATTTGCGCTCGTCCGAGCAGACGCTCGCCGAAATCGATGAAAAGCAGCGCGAAGCGGAACGCGAAGCCATCTCCGCCATGCACCGCCACGGCCAGATGCAAAGTGAACTAGCCCGCCTCGGATTGGAACTCACCATCTGCCAGAACGAGCTGGCGCGCATCCGCCAGGAAGTGGAAAGCGCACGGCAACGCGCTGAGCGCGCCAAGAGCCAGCATGCCGCCGCTGCCATGACTCGTGCTGACGCCGATGCCGAAAGCGCTCGGCTCGCGGAAGCGCTGGTCCAGCTTCGCGGCTCCACTCGATCGGAACAGAATGAACTTGCAGCCGGCCGCGCCCAATTCGCCGCGCTGAATGAGCGGCTAATGGCCGCCGAAGCTCTCGCCGCACGGCTGAATGAAGAGCGCGCTGAACTCGCGCGCCGTGAAGCCGCGCTTCAGCAGCAAGTGATGTCCATCGGTGACGAAACCGCCGCCCTCGCCAAGCAAAGCGACGAGCTAGCCTTGCAGCTCGAAGGTCTGCGCGGCGAAAAGCTGCGCCTAGAAATCCGCCAGCGGGAACTCGAGCAGGAGTGGGATGCCGCGCGCACGCGTGTCACTCAGATGGAAGATCACCTGCGCATGGGCCGCCAGTCGCTACAGGAACTGCGCGAAAAACGCAGCCATGCGGAAGTCGACCGCGCCAAGAATGACTCCGACCGTCAGCACCTCCGCGAAACATGCATGAGCGAAGTGAACGCGCAGCCTGAGGATCTGATCGCCACGGAAGCGGCCTTCATGACCGGCGAAGAGTTGGCCATCGCCGAAACGAACTATCGCGAAATGAAACAGCGCATCGAGTCCATGGGCCCTGTCAACATGATGGCGCTCGAAGAGTTCAACGAGTGCGAGCAGCGCTTCACGTTCCTGACGCGCGAGCGAGACGACCTGCTCCAGTCCATCGGCGACACCCAGCAGGCCATTGCCGAGCTCGACCTTGCCACAAAGGAAAAGTTCGAACTCGCCTTCCATGCCATCAACAAGAGTTTCTCCGAAGCCTTCCACACCATTTTCGGCGGCGGCATGGCGGAGATGCGCTTGACCGAGCCGGACAGCTCCGGTGACGCGGGCATCGACATCGTCGCTTCGCCTCCCGGCAAGCGCCTACAAAACGTGTTGTTGCTTTCCGGCGGTGAAAAGGCCATGACCGCGCTGGCGCTGCTCATTGCCATCTTCCGCTACCAGCCGAGCCCGTTCTGCATCCTTGACGAAGTCGACGCGCCACTCGATGAAGCCAACGTCGGCCGCTTCACCCGCCTCATCGGCGAAATGAGCGGCCAGACGCAGTTCATCATCGTTACCCACAACCGCAGGACCATGGAAATGGGCAGCGTGCTCTATGGCGTAACCATGCAAGAGCCTGGCGTCTCGAAGCTCGTCAGCGTTCGCTGGGAAGAATCAGAAACGGCCGCGGCTAAGCAGCAAGCCGCAGCTGCCTCCGCTGCATAAAATCTCGCCCATTTCCTTTATTGGGCGGCAGGCTGTGCCCTTGCCACGTTCCCCCCAACCATTCGGCATTCTCTGAATACTGCATAATTTTTCCTTATGTCGTTTCGTAAAAATTTCCTCAGCCCGCCTTTGACTTCGCGTTGCTCTGCGCTAGAATGCTTCTCACTTTGTCGGGGGAACATTCTCCGTGTCATCCGCTCCTGCCATGAAAGTCATACGAGAAACCCAGTTCGCCGGTCTTACGCCTGCCGCGCGCGGAAAAGTCCGTGACATTTATGATCTCGGCGACAAGCTCTTGATTGTCGCCACGGATCGGCTCTCCGCGTTCGACGTAATCCTTCCCACTCCCATTCCGGACAAGGGCCGCGTCCTGACGCAGCTTTCTCTCTTCTGGTTCGATCTCTTGAAGGACGTCATTCCAAATCATGTCCTCAGCAGTACGGACTTCCCCCCGCCCTTCGACAGTTTCAAGAACGATCTCACCGGCCGCTCCATGGTCGTGCGGAAAACGCAGCCGCTGCCCATCGAATGTGTCGTCCGTGGCTACGTCTCCGGCTCAGGTTGGAAGGACTATCGGAGCACCGGAAAAATCTGCGGCATCCCTCTACCTGCCGGTTTGCGCGAATCAGACCGGCTCCCCGAGCCCATCTTTACCCCGGCAACGAAAGCTGCCACCGGCCACGATGAAAACATCGCTTTCGAACGCGCTGCATCGCTGATCGGCAAGGAACTTGCCGAGAAAGTCCGCACTGTCAGCCTGGAAATCTACCGCCGCGCTGCCGCCTATGCCGAGCCGCGCGGGGTGATCCTCGCAGACACAAAATTCGAGTTCGGCATTCTCTACCGTCGCGCACGCGACCGTGCGGCGGCCGATGACTTGATGTGGATCGACGAAGCCCTCACGCCCGATTCTTCTCGCTTTTGGTCCGCCGCCCACTACAGCCCCGACGGCCCACAGGCTTCTTTTGACAAACAGTTTGTTCGCGACTATCTCGAGAGGATGCAGTGGCCAAAAACCCCGCCCGGCCCGGAGCTTCCTCCTGAAGTCGTCGAAGCCACTCGCGCCAAGTACCGGGAAGCCTATCGCATCCTGGTTGGGCGCGAACTGGACTAGCAAGCCGGGCCCTCACACCGTAATTTCTCGAGCGGAGCGTGCCATCGTGAAAGATCAATTGGAAGGGCTCGTCAATCAGATGGTCGAGCGCGGGATTCTGTTTGACGAGGCAGTAGGCGAATTCGAAAAGCGTTTCATCAAGCGCGTCCTGGACCGCGCCAACGGCAACCAGTCCCGTGCCGCCGAGATTCTTGGAATTCACCGCAATACGTTGAGCCGCAAGATCGATGAGTACAAGCTCGAATCGAACGGCCACCGCTCCCATGCGCGCTGATTAATCTCAACTTCGCTTGGAAAAACAAAAAGGCTCCCCGGAATAACCGGGAAGCCTTTTTCTACGTACATCGTGGATGGAGAAGATTAGCTCGGTTTTGTAGCCGGCTTTCTCGCTGCCGGCTTCCGGACCGGCTTCTTCGGCGCCGTCTTCTCCTTCGGAATGTCCTCCGCCTTTACTTTGGCTTTCTCCCAGTGCAGGAAAAACGCCGGATCGGGATCGTAAGACACCAATGTCCCCGTGAAGTGCACCGCACTGTCCTTTTCCACGCGCGCCGCTTCCGGCTGGCCGACAACCTTAACGTCCATGTTGGGCGTAGTCGCTTTTTCAAACTCGTCATCGCTTGTTACGAAAGCAACCTTTAGTAAGATGAAATCCGTACCGGGCACGACTTCGATCACTTTGCCAGGCACTTCGTCGAATTGCAGACCGCAAGCCGCCAGCCAAGTCAACTTACCTTTGTCGCCGCCGGCCTTCAGGTCTGTGACCACAGATGCAATCGTCATGGCCTTCTGCGCGGCGTCGAGATCTGCGGCGCTGGCTAACTTATAGCTCTCGGGACGTTCCGCCGATGAACCGGCGAGTTGCAGGAGTTCATTCAACTCCGCATCGGTCAGGCTGTCACAGACGTTTCCGCCTTGATAGTTCGCGACCAGCTTCCGCAGATACGTCTTGATCTGCCTGGACTGTGCCTCTGTCGCGCCCTTGGCCGTCACCGCCTTGGCAAAGTACCAGAAGGCGTCCATCTGTTGCGGCGGCGCCATCGCCTGGTAAGCCCGGCCCACGTTGTAGTAGGCGATCGGGTCGTCCGGATTCAGGGCCAGAACCGCCTTGAAAGAAGCTACTGCGGCGGGATAGTCCTTCAGCGTCATTGACGCGTTACCCGCCGTGTAGTTAAAGAGAATGGCTGGCTGCTGCTTCTGCTTCGCAAAATCCTCGGCGGACATGTTGTCTGGCTTTTTTAATTCGTCAAGCGTCTTCAGTCCGAGCAGGGCCGCTTCCCGGGCCTTGGTTGCCAGTTCCTTTGCCGAGGGATCCGTGTCTTTGATGTTCAAGCCCGCATACGAAAGAGCTCTGGCGTAAAGCGCCTCGTACCGGATTCCCGCTTCCGCCTTGTCACCCAGCCCAACGAGCTTGTCGGCGTACTCGATCACCTTTTGAGGATTCTTGAGCCCCGTGTACGCGCGGTAGTACAGCGGATAGATGTATACGAGGAGATCGGAATTCGGATATTTCGAGACAAAATCGTCGGCACACTTGATAACTGCCGCAGGTACTTTCTCCGCGGCGCAGGCTTGTTCCGCGTTGTATTCCGCCTGCGTGTACTTCGGGCCTTTGGCCGCTCCGGCATCCTGTCCCGCTGCCGGCGCTTGCGCCAACGCACTCACCCAGCTCCCAGCCATCAGGAAAAGGGTTGCGATCATCGCCAGCCCCGTCAATTTTCGTGTTGCGTTCATTCCCATTTCTCCTCGCTCAAACTCCGAGCCTGAGTATTCTGCTTCCGGTGCACCACGGAATGCTTCTGCCGGGAATCGCTTTGTTTCGGAAAACCTTGGGATTATAGGGAAACCCGCACCCTGTCCGCAAGACGTTCTCATTCGTTGACTTGATGATCTGAGGAAATTTTCTCATGAAGAAGACAGCGTCTCATTTGTTCCCTCACAGCCGCCCGGGGCTCCCGGGCGCTGCGGAAACGTCTGATGATAGGATGAGTGTCGCATAAAAAGAGTGGCCCGCACGAGGAAGAATTCTCATGGCGCGAATAAGCAAAATAAATGCGGCTGCCCGGATTGAGAACACTTTGGCGGGTGGAGTCGCTCTGGTCACTGGCGGCAGCCGCGGCATCGGCCGGGCTATTGCGCACAAGTTGGCATCCCTGGGCGCCTCTGTCTCGATTTGCGGCCGCGATCCCACCGCACTCGAGGAAACCGCACGTGGGCTCGCAAATATCGGTGTGCCTGTGCATTCCCAAATCACCGATGTCACAAAACCAGCAGAGGTCACGAATCTGATAGCCAAAACAGAAACCGCTCTGGGCCCTATCACCATCCTCGTCAACAACGCCGGCATCAGTCTCTTCGGCCCGGCCCACGAGAAAACCGAGGCCGATTGGGATCGCGTCCTGGACACCAATCTTAAGAGCGTCTTTCTCGTTTCCCGCGCCGTGGTCCCTTCCATGATCCGCCGCAGCTCCGGCGACGTCATCAACATTAGTTCCTTGGCCGGAAAAAACACCTTTGCCGGCGGCGGCATCTATTGCGCCTCCAAATGGGGTGTCCTCGGTCTCTCCGGCTGCATGGCGGAAGATCTGCGGGAACACGGCATCCGCGTCACCGTTATTTGCCCCGGAAGCGTCGCCACAGAATTTTCCACCCGCGGCGCCAAGGACACTTCCAAATTATTAAGCCCGGAAGATGTAGCCCACGCCGTCGAAGCCATCGTCACCCAAGGCCCGCAAAGCTTCCTCAGCGAGATTCACGTCCGGCCATTGCGAAAACCCTAGACCGGCGGCTGCCCCAAGAGCCGTCATATTTCCTCTTGACAATCATCGTTATAACAACTATCATGCCACCATGAAGTCGCGCTCCAAGTCCTCCACTTCCGCTGTTTCCCTGGAGAACCGCATTTTCGTCGCCCTCCTCCAGGCCGCCGACACCCTCGGCCAGGAAGCAGAACAGTTCCTCAAAGCGGCTGGCCTTACGGGCGCGCAATACAACGTCCTGCGCATCCTCCGCGGGGCCGAACCCGAAGGCTTGCCGTGCCGCGGCATCGGGGACCGCATGATTTCCCACGACCCGGACATGACCCGGCTCCTTGACCGCATGGAAAAACGCGGCCTGATTACCCGGGAACGCCAGACCGACGACCGCCGCGTCGTCAAGACGCGCATCACGCCGCAAGCACTCAGCCTTCTAAGAACCCTGGACCAGCCTGTTCGCGAACTTCACAAGCGCCAGTTCCGCCATATGTCTCCCGCGCGCTTGAAGATTCTTTCCGATCTGCTGGAGGAAGTTCGCATCCGCAAGCCTGCCTAGCAGGCCTTTCGAAACGAGTTTCGAGTATCTAATCAAAAACAAAGAGGAGAAAAACATGGGCCACTATCTATCTCGAATTGCAGTAACCGCCGGACTCGCAGCCGTTCTTTCGCTTCCTGCCGTCGCGGCCACTTCCGAGTGGAAGATCGATCCGCAGCATTCCTCCGCGCAGTTTTCGGTCCGTCACATGGCCATTTCCACCGTCCGCGGCGCGTTCAGCAAGGTCAACGGCACGATCGTGCTCGACGACAAGGACATCACCAAATCCACCGTCGACGTCACCATTGACGTCTCCACCGTGGACACCCGCGAGCCCGGCCGCGACAACGACCTTCGGAGCGACAAATTTTTCGACGTCGCGCACTTCCCCACCATGACTTTCAAGTCCAAAAAGGTTGAACAAGTTGCTCCCGGCAAGCTCAAAGTCACCGGCGATCTCACCATTCGCGGCACCAGCAAGGAAGTCGTGCTCGATGTGGATGGGCCCACCGCTCCCGTCAAGGATCCCTGGGGCAATCAACGCGCCGCTGCCAGCGCTTTCTCCAAAATCAATCGACAGGACTTCGGCGTGAAGTGGAACGCCACCCTGGACAACGGTGGCGTTGTAGTCGGTGACGATGTCAACATCACCATTGATGCGGAAATGATCAAGCAAGCAGCGAAGTCCGCCAACTGACGACACCTGCAAACGCGGTTTGGGAACGGGGTGGGCGGTAAAATGCACCGCTCGCCTCTCCTCAATCATCTAAGGCTAGAGCGCAGACGAAAGGCATCAAACTCATGCAGAAACCGGCGCCAAGCGATTTCCCCGTCCACGAACTAATCCGCGAACGTTGGAGCCCCCGCGCATTCGCTGACAAGCCAGTTCCGCAAGACGTTTTACGCAGCATTTTCGAAGCTGCCCGCTGGGCGCCCTCAAGCAATAACGAGCAGCCCTGGGCATATATCGTAGCCACCAGAGAGGACAAAGCCAGTTTTGAGAAAATGCTCAGTGTCCTCGTAGAATTCAACGCCGCTTGGGCCAAGAGCGCCCCCGTCCTGGCGATCGCCATAGCCAAACTGACCTTCGCGAAAAACAATGCCCCAAACCGCAACGCTCTTTACGATACCGGCGCAGCAACCGCCCTGCTCTCCGTGGAAGCCACCGCACGTGGGCTGGCCGTCCATCAGATGGCCGGATTCGATCCCGATAAAGCGCGCCAGGTCTTCGGGATTCCCGCCGGATGGGAAGCCATCGCCGCACTCGCCATCGGTTACCCAGGCGATCCAGCTTCATTGCCCCAGCCTCTAAAGGATCGCGAGATGGCGCCCAGGACACGCAAGCCGCTTACCGAATTTGTCATGGCCGGTCACTGGGGGCATACTGCTCCTTTCGCAACGAAATAACCGGAGATCGCCTACCAGCCCAGCCATGCACCGAACGCTCGAATTCCTTCTCCATCACGGATACGTCCTGCTGCTCGGCTGGGTTTTCGCCGAGCAGATCGGGCTGCCGATTCCTTCCATGCCACTGTTGCTCGCGGCGGGCGCCCTCGCCGGCACCGGCCACCTTAGTTTTTTCGCTTCGCTCTTCTACGTCATGTTCGCGGCCGTGGCAGCCGATTCCATCTGGTATCAGCTTGGCCGCCGCAAAGGCATCAAGATCCTCCAGCTTCTCTGCAAAATCTCTCTTGAGCCGGATTCCTGCGTTCGCCGCACCGAGGGCATTTTCTCGAAGCAGGGCGCGCGCTCCCTCCTCCTAGCCAAATTTCTCCCTGGTCTCGGCACCGTCGCTCCTCCTCTCGCCGGCATCTTTCACATGCGTCCGCGGCGTTTCCTCCTGTTCGATGCCACAGGATCACTTCTCTGGGGCGGCACGTTCCTCGGCCTCGGCTACTTATTCAGCAGTGAGATAGAGCGCTTGGCGGAACATCTCGCCTCTCTCGGCGGCTGGCTCCTGGTCCTTCTCCTTGGTGCCTTTGCGGCATACCTCGCCAATAAGTTTGTCGCCCGCCAGCGCTTTATCCGCGAACTGCGCATCTCGCGCATCACCGTTGATGAATTGAAAAAGAAAATCGACTCCGGCGAAGAACTCGTCATCGTGGACCTGCGCCACTCCGTGGACTTCGAAGCCGATCCAGAAACCATTCCCGGCGCCTTCCGCATGGACTCCAAGGAGTTGGAAGAAAAGAACGACCGTTTGCCGCGCGATCGCGAAATCATCCTCTACTGTACTTGACCAAACGAAGCCACCAGCGCCCGTGTGGCGCTGCTCCTCAGAAAAAACGGCATCAAGCGCATCCGCCCCCTGCAAGGCGGCCTGGACGCCTGGCGCGAACGCGGCTACCCCTTAGACACTGTTACGATGGCGGTAGAAACAAAATAAAGGCTCTTGGTAGAGCCAGCATCCCTGCTGGCGCTTTTTCTTCCGCAATAAGTGCGCCACTAAAGCCGCGGCAAGACAATCCCGCTCTGCGACTGGTACTTGCCCTTCTTATCCTTGTAACTCACTTCACAATCTTCGTCCGACTCGAAGAAAATCACCTGGCACAACCCTTCATTCGCGTAAATCTTCGCGGGCAGTGGTGTCGTATTGCTGATTTCCAGCGTCACAAAGCCTTCCCACTCCGGTTCAAAAGGAGTCACATTCACGATAATCCCGCATCGCGCATACGTTGACTTCCCTACGCAGATCGTCAGCACATTCCGAGGTATCCGGAAATATTCCACCGACCGCGCCAGAGCAAACGAATTCGGCGGAATAATGCACACATCGCCCCTGAACTCCACAAACGATTTCGGATCGAACTGCTTCGGATCCACAATTGTCGAATTCACATTCGTAAAAATCCGGAACTCATCCGCCACCCGGATATCGTAGCCGTACGATGAAACTCCGTAACTGATCACTCCCTCCCGAACCTGCCGGTCCGTAAATGGCTCGATCATCTTGTCTTCCAGCGCCTTGCGCCGGATCCAGCGGTCTGGCTTGACGGCCATCCATTCCTCCCCAATTTTGTACCTGCGATTTGTCTCTTCGATTGCTTGCAGCACCAATGTGCTTCGAAGGAGAGCGCCAAAAGATGTTCAGTGTAGATTACCCCTCACGTCTTGACAACCTGCGCCACACCCTCTAGCATCTGCCTCGGAAGCGCGGGAGGATTGCGTGATTAAGCTGGACATCGTAAATGCCGTCGTCGCCACGACGAACATCAGCCGCACCAAAGCCGAACAGGCCGTCGAAACTGTTTTCGAATCGTTGAAGCAGGCTCTCGGCCGCGGTCAGCGCATCGAACTTCGCCGCTTCGGCGTCTTCAGCGTCAAGCCGCGCAAGACCGGAATCGGTCGTAATCCCCGCACCGGCGAAGAGGTCAACATCCCGCCGGGCAAAGCCGTCCGCTTCAAGCCCGGCAAAGAGCTCCAGGGGATCGACGAAGAAGGAAAAAGAGCGGAATAGCCGGGCTTCAGCCTCGTCTAACCATTCCAACGAACAATCGACTCGCCGGTTCACAACTGGCGCGAGCCCGTACACTTGTGCTGTACTGGTTCATGTCGATCTCATTTATCGCGCCGACTACCTCGTGAGCACACCACTCCCAGAAAACCCGCCACCATCCATTCCTATCAATCTGGATTGGCGCGCCATTCCATTCATCGAAACGCCGTATAAACCCGTCCCACCTCGTCCTTCGCTTAGGATGCTCTTCATCGCAGGCCTCTTGCTTCTTCTTACTCTTTGCACGTGCCTGGTTGCCGGCACTCAATTTGCCGTCGCTTACGCGCAGAATCAGGCTGTTTCGTTCGACGAATTCCTCAACGCCTTCACCCTTTTTTACAGACACCCGGCGGCCCTGGCCGCGGGCCTGCCGTTCGCCCTCACCTTGCTCACCATCCTGCTCGCCCATGAGCTTGGCCATTTCTTCGCCTGCCGTCATCATCGCATCCGCGCCAGCTATCCTTTTTTCATTCCCTTCCCTTCGCTCATCGGCACTTTCGGCGCATTCATTCTCATTCGTTCGCCAATTCGCACCGCTCGCGCGCTCTTTGACGTGGGTGCCTCCGGCCCGCTCGTCGGTTTCGTTCTAGCCGTTCCCGCACTTGCCTACGGTGTGCTCCACGCCAAGATTGTTCCCGGCCTTGACAACCCGCAAAACGTCGACCTAGCTTTCGGCACTCCCCTTCTCTTGCGTCTCTTTGCTGCCGTGTTGCGTCCCGCCATTTCCCCTGGCACACTCCTTCTTCATCCCGTTGGCCGTGCCGCCTGGGTCGGCCTCTTCGCCACTTCACTCAATCTCTTGCCTGTTGCCCAGTTGGACGGCGGCCACATTCTCCGTTCCCTCAGCGCTCCCTTTCACCGTTACATTTCTATCCTTCTTCCTCTCGTTCTCGTCTCTCTCGGCTTCTTCGGTTTCTGGCAAGGCTGGTACATCTGGGGAGTTCTCCTCCTCGGCATTCGTTTCCTGCGCATCGCACCCATCTATGATCCCACCCCTCTCGACGCTCCTCGCCGCTGGGGCGCATTTCTTGCCCTTCTCGTTTTTCTCCTCTGTTTCATGCCCGCTCCGCTCTACTTTCCCCCAACTTCCCGTTGACCGCTCCCAATCTCCGGTTATGATGCCTGCGGTTTCGAGCGCCCTTCTGCGCCGGCCTCCCCATGACTGAACTCGTCCGCACACTTCGCCTTCGCGATCTTCTTCTCCTCTTCATTGGCTCCGTCATCGGCTCCGGCATTTTCCGCACGCCCGGCCCCATTCTTCGCCAAGTCGACGGCTCCGTCGGCCTATCCCTCCTCGTCTGGCTGGTAGGCGGCGTCCTCTCCTTGCTCGGCGCTCTAACCTATGCAGAGCTCGCCGCCGCAAATCCCGAAGCTGGCGGTTTGTACTGCTACATTCGTGACGGCTTCGGCCGCCTCTCCGCTTTCCTCTACGGCTGGTGCCTGTTTCTCGTGATTGCCAGCGGCTCCGTCGCCGCTCTGGCCCGTGTTTTCAGCGAGTATCTCGCCACCGTGCTTCCGATCTCTCCCCTGGGACAAACAATTATCGCTGTCGTGATGATCGCCATCGGCCATCATGGCCGCGAGATTCTTTCCGCCCTGGGCCCTGCCCAACACGGTCCCGGCATCTGGTCCGATTTCGGCCTCGCCATGATCGCCGTTCTCTGGGCTTACGAAGGCTGGCAATTCGGCACCTACAGCGCCGGCGAAGTCATCGATCCCCAAAAGGCCTTCCCGCGCGCTTTTCTGCTCGGCTCGTTGATTCTGGTTGGGCTCTATTTCCTCGCCATCATTGCCTATCTGTTCGCTCTCGGCCCCAAGGACATGGCCGCCAGCAACACTCTCGCCGCAACGTCGGTCGCCACGGTCTTCGGCCCTTGGGCTGGCAAGATCGTGGCGCTTACCATCCTCATTTCTACCTTCAGCGCCGCCAACAGCGTCATCCTCACCGCTCCGCGCGTTTTCTATGCCATGGCCAATGACAAGCTTTTTTTCAGGAAACTCGCGGAAGTCCATCCGCGATTCAAGACGCCGGCGGCGGCCATTGTCGGACTTGGGGTGTGGTCCGCAATCTTGGTCTGTGCCGGAGAGTTAGGCTCGTTCAGCAGCCTGATCGGAGGTGTGATTTTTATCGGTTGGATCTTCTACGGACTGGGCGCCGCCGCCATTTTCCCCATTCGCCGCGCCTCGGCAGGCCGCCCCATCCCCTATCGCGTACCCGGCTACCCTTGGACTCCCATCCTCTTCGTCCTGGTAGCCGCCGCCATTGTCGCCAACGCCATCTATCTAGCCTTCCTCGACCCCTCGCAATTCAAGAACTTGGCCGCTGCCATCCTTCTCTTTCTAATCGGCCTGCCCGCCTACTTCTTCTGGCGCAAAGGCGCCACCTAATCCTCTTTTGGAGTGCGGAAGTGCAGCTCCCGCTTTTTCGTCCTCTCCGCCAGAGTGTTTCAGCAAGAAATCAACGTTGTCGCAGGCAACGAACTCACTCCTCAGCCCGCTTCTTCCCCACTATCCCCAATACCGCTTCCCGCCCCCGCCGCACTGCCTCGCTCTCCTCCCCATTCGGCTCCAATTTCAAATACGTGTCCAAACCCTGCAATTGCGCCAGATACTCATGCCTGCGCCCGTAGGTATCCGCCAGCAAAATATACGCCCTCGCAAAATTAGGGTCCCGCAGCAGCGCCTCCCGCGCACTTTTCTCCGCTTCGTCCAGCCGGTTCAGCCTCAGCAGCGCCATACCCAGAATAAAGTACCCATCCGGTGAGCTCCCATCCAGTTCGACCCCTCTCCGGATGATGCTGACCGCCTCCTCTGTTTTTCCCTCTAGATAGGACAGGTACCCGATTCCAAATTCCGCCCAGGCGTACCTTCCGCCGCTCAAATCATTGGCCTTTTGAAATGCTTGCCCGGCCTCATCCAGCTTGCCCAGGCTCATCTCCACCACTCCCACGTGGTAGTAAGCCTCGTAGTATTCGGGGAACGCCTTCGCAGCTTTCATAAAGTGGCTCAGGCTCGCAGCAAGATCCTTCTTTGCCAGGCTCCCCAATCCCTTCGCATACTCACCCCGCGCCTTACCGGGGATCATCAGCTCCCGCGTCGAAACGGTGTACCTGTCCCTTTGTGCTTGGGATATATTGGATGACTTCAAGCGAAGCTCCAACTTCGAGCTGGAGCCATCGAACTCTGCGGTTGTCTGTGCTGGCTCGTAACCCGGTTCCTCGACGACGATCTCATACGTGCTCGGAGGAAGACCTTGCACCTCGAAGTGACCTTCATAATCCGTCAAAACGCTCCGGAATATCCCCGCCAAGTGCGATTTCAACTTTACGGCCACCTGCGTCGCGGGCTGATTGTTTCCTTCCAGTAGCACGGTCCCGGAAATCTTCCCGTCCGCTTTCTCAATGTAGGAGTTCTGCGCACTCGCAATGGGCGCTTGGGCAACTAGGGCAAGGATCAAAGAACTACCAAGGCAGAGGATCTTGAGGATTCCAACCCGCGAATATGACATCTCGACTTTGGCGACTTCGTACCGCATCTCGACCTGCTTCGCACTTTTGAGGTTTTTCCTCCGGGAACTGCGCGGTTGGGAGAGTTAATCCGTCGGGCCGTGAGCGACCACTTCCACCTGTCGTTACTTGGCGGGGTTGTGATTTCGTCGGCGCCACCGGTGCACCTTAACTCATCGTTGCCAACCGTTGCGTGCCCAATAATCTTCTCCTGGAAGAAAACTCCTTGTCTGTCTTCTATTGAACTCAGCACCGTGCATGCCAAAACTCAGGTTGTTCTTTCCGCAACCCGTTTCCAGGCGAAGCCAGCCATCCCAGCAAGGCCGGTACACCGCATCTTCTTTCCTTTCAATGCGGCTCTCTCAGGTTTTTTCACAGACAAGGTCTGTGAATGTCTATGTAGTCAATAGGATGGAATTAGAGATCTGTATCGCAGCCGGCGGAAACTGTCTCAACCACCGACACTCTGTTCAATCTTGAATCACTTTGAGATTCCCAACCGTTCGTTCGCGGCGTTTTTAGCACGCCCCGCTTAGTGGCGATTCCCGGAGCGCATGTCCTGCGCAAAATCCTCCAGCGCTGCCAGATCTTCCGTCGGTCCGGACGCAGCGCGCTTCTTCAGCTCGAACAACCCTATCAAGCAGGAAGGAATCCAATCCAATGGGTAGAAGCTATCCATTCCGGCACGTATTGAACCCCCTCCGCTCCGCAGATTTCGGAGAAACCGAAGTCTTTTCTTGCAAGCGCTGACTCTATGTCCTTGGATTAAGTCTTTACCGTTGATGAGCTTATGCAGTCTTTACTTTTCCACCAATGAGTGCCTTTTTTCGGCCCTTTGGAATCAATGGCTTACGCGCTCTTTTGCGCTCTTTTGCACCAGAGAAAAACATAACTCTTTTCAATTCAATAGATTCCGCACTCTTTGGCAAAAACCCGCGGGTGGGGGTAGGCGTTCCTATTCTGCGGAACCTCCTCTTGTTCCTGCGGTGTCAAATCAAATTACCTCAGGCCGGGTCGGAAGGTTGTCTGCTCGCTCGAAGGGATGGCCGTGCTCGAAGCGATCGCTCTAGCAAAGTTCTACGGCTCTGTTCCGGCAGTGCGGGAAGTCACCTTCCGCCTGGAGCCAGGTCAGGTGCTTGGATACTTGGGCCCTAATGGCTCGGGTAAAAGCACCACCGTTAAAGTGCTCACCGGCCTGCTGCAACCCACGCGCGGCCAAGTCCTCTTCGAGGGCCAAGACATTCAACGCGACTTAGTTTCCTATCGAAAGCGCCTCGGCTACGTTCCAGAAGAAGCCAATCTCTACCCGTTTCTCACCGGCCAGGAATATCTGGAAATGATTGGAACCCTTCGCGCCATGTCTCCAACGCGGATGCAAACGAAGATCAGCTCGCTTCTCGAGCTTTTCTCTCTCTTCGCTGATCGTCACGTCCCTCTGGGCTCTTACTCCAAAGGCATGCGCCAGCGCGTCCTCCTCATCGCCGCTCTCATGGACAATCCCGATGTCCTCATCCTGGACGAACCGCTTTCCGGCCTCGACGTTACCTCCGTGCTCATCATCAAGAATCTCATCCAGGCATTCAGCGCCCGCGGTAAGGCCGTTTTCTACTGCTCGCATATTCTCGAAGTCGTGGAAAAAGTCTGCTCGCAGCTTCTTATTCTCCGAAAGGGCCAGGTCACTGCCTACGGCTCAACGGAAGAAGTTCGCCGCCAGATCGGCCAGTCTTCGCTGGAACGCATCTTCCTCCAACTCGTGGAAGACAAAGACATCTCGCAAGTCGCCAGCGAGATCGTTGACGTCGTGGTGTCTCCCTCGTGAATTCTTGGAAGCAGTCCCTCGCTGCACGTTGGAAGGTTTATTCGCAGCGCCCTTCTCTGCATTTGTTGCGTCTTTTTGTCGGCCGCATCTCCAAAGGCGGCGGAGAACTCGGCGCCGACGAGTTGGACCTTGGCATGGGAGTGGTGCTCATCTTCTTGGCCATGCCGGGAGTCCTGGTCTCTCTTCTCATGTTTGAGAAATATGGCTCGCTCATCCGTTTCCTGCGCGGCGACGGCACATTCGATCCTTTCATCGCCACCATTCCCGATGAATATTTCTTCATCGTGCTGTCCATGTCTGTCAGTTGCGCCGTAGCATTGTGGCGTTGGAACTCCATTTTTCCCGACCGCCGCGACTACGTAAACTTCGTGCACCTCCCCATCTCGCTATCCAAAATTTTTTTGCGAATCTATTCGCCATCTTCGCTTTGACCGCCTTGCTCACTATCGTAGTGAACGCGGCTTCCTTTGTTCTATTTCCCATCGCCGTCGTGGGTTCGCAGGGATCTTTCTCCAAACTCTTCCGGTTTGCGTTTGGCCACGCCGTTTCCGTCAGCCTGAGTAGCATGTTCAGCTTTCTTGCCGTCTTTGCGCTCTCTGGTACTTTGCTGGCGTGCCTTCCTTACCGCATGTACCGCAAAGTCTCCGTCTACGTCCGCTTTGTGGTCGCGTTCTGTCTCCTGGCGGTGCTGGCCACCAGCTTCACGGTATCTTCTGTTCTCGTAGGCAGTTCCCATCTGATTTTCCAGCGCCTCGGCGGGTTGCCTCCTGCGTGGTTTCTAGGGCTGACCGAAACACTATGGGGCAATGGCAACGACATTTTCTTCGTTTCCCTGACGCGCAGGGCCATCGTTTCTTTGGGACTGGCGCTTCTCATCTCCACCATTGCTTACGCCCTCGGCTTTCGCAGATCCTTCGTCCGCATCCCCGAATTTGCTGATGTTGGCCCGCTGCCGCGCGGCCGGCGCTTCCGATTGCCCGCGATACTTCTGGACGCCACCATTCTCCGCGATCCGAAGCGGCGCGCCTGCTATCACTTTGTTTCGCGCATCCTGTTGCGAAGCGATGCTCATTTGCAGATTGTCCTGGGTTTCGCGGCGCTCGGCCTCGTCGTTGCCGCACAGACCGTCAATGTCGCTTTCCATCCCGGCTTTTCGTTCGCTGCACAGCCCCCATCGGTTGCACTTCTTTCTATTCCGTTTATCCTGGGCTACTGTCTACTCCTCGCAATTCGTCTGGCCTTCGAAGTCCCCTTGGATTTGTCCGCCAACTGGGTTTTCAGGCTTTGGATCGAGCCGGACGGCGAGCAGCCTCGTCAAGTCGCCCGGAGAGTGCTCCTCACATTTTCACTAGGTTGGCTCGCTCCCTTGTGTTTTCTCTATTCCGCACTTTTGTGGGGATGGCTGACCGCGCTGTTGCAAACGGCCATTCTCATCACCTGCTCCTCTGTCTTCGTAGAAATTCTGCTCCTGAAATTCCGCAAAATCCCTTTCACGTGCACTTACCGAGCCTTTCAGAGCAACTCTCCCCTTGTCCTTGTTGCCTACCTCGTTGGCTTCGTCGTCTCCGCGATCTATATCCCTCAAATGGTGCAGTGGTCCGTCGTCACCCGATGGGGAGCCGCAGTTTTCATTCCTCTAGTTCTGCTCGGCCTCTTAGGCTTGCGTCAATTCCGCAAACAGATGCTGGACACGGACAAGCAACTTATCTTCGAAGAAGATTCCGCGTCTGTCTTCTGAAGGATCGTTACTAAGTTGCAGGGGCGAGCACCTACTCGCCGACACGATGCCCAATAGAAAGGGGTTTGCTGTGCCGCTCACAACAGGCTAAGTGGATCCATATCCACCAGCACCGCCGTATCGGGGATTTCCTTGGCCTCGCAATACGCCATCGCCCCGCTTAGCAACTTGGTCAGTACGGAACGCTTCGGAGACTTCAGCAGGAACTGGAACCGGTGCTCCTTCTTCAATCGCGCGAGTGGCGCCGTCGCCGGTCCCAGGATGCGCACACCTTTGTCGTCATACGGTGAAAAATATTCCGAAAGCAGCCGCGACCAGCGAATCGTCTTTTCCTGGCTCGTATCTCGCACGATCACGTTGGCCAGCGACGTAAACGGCGGGTACGCCATCATTCTTCGGAAATGCAACTCGCGCTCGAAGAACGCGCTGTAGTCCTGCTTCACCGCATCCTGAATCGCATAATGCTCGGGATAAAAAGTCTGAATCAGCACGCGCCCTTTCAATTCGCCGCGCCCCGCGCGCCCGGCAACCTGCGTCAGTAACTGAAACGTCCGTTCCGCCGCGCGGAAATCCGGCATGCTCAGCGAAGAATCGGCGCTGACGACGCCAACCAGCGTCACACGCTGAAAATCGTGACCCTTCGCCAGCATTTGCGTTCCGACAAGAACGTCCAGCGCTCCGCCCGCGAACGCGCCCAGCATCTCCTGATACTGTCGCTTCGTTCGCGCCGTATCCCTGTCCAGCCGCGCGATGCGCGCGCCCGGAAACTCCTTGCGCAGCCGCTCTTCCAGGTGTTCGGAGCCCTCTCCAAAAAAATAAACGTACTTTGACTCGCACTTCGGACAGACCTTGGGAATTTGTTGAATCGAACCGCAGTAGTGGCATTCCAACCGGTTGCGCTGCTTATGATGCGTCATCGAAATGCTGCAGTTCACGCATTGCACCGACGCGCCGCAGCTCCGGCAAAGCACCGACCACGAATACCCGCGCCGGTTGATCAGTACCAGCGCCTGCGTGCCATTCGTCAGGCACTCCTGAATTCCCGCGTGCAGCGCAGCGGAAATCGGGCTCGTCTGGTGCGTCTGCTGAAAATCCTCGCGCAAGTCCACAATCTCTACGCTCGCAAGCGAACGGTCCGCAACGCGCGAAGCCAGCGTCAGCAATTCATATTTTCCTTCCCGCGCGTGGTGATACGTTTCTATCGAAGGGGTCGCCGAACCCAGCAGCGCCAGCGCGCCTTCCATCTTGGCGCGCACGATGGCCACGTCGCGCCCGTGATAGCGCGGAGTCTCTTCCTGCTTGAAACTGTTTTCCTGCTCCTCATCGACGATGATGAGCCCGACATTGTCCAGCGGCGCAAACACCGCCGACCGCGTCCCCACCACCACGCGCGCTTCTCCATTCCGCACGCGCCACCATTCACGCGCCCGCTCGACATCGCTCAGCGCCGAATGCAGCACCGCTACGCCCTCGAACCGCGCCCCAAACCAGCCGCGGCACTGCCGTCCGATCCAAAGTGTCAGCGCGATTTCAGGAACGAGAACGACCGCCGTTTTCCCGCGCGCCAGCGTGTCCTGCACCGCACGCAAATACACTTCCGTTTTCCCGCTCCCCGTCACGCCATGGAGCAACTGCACCCCGAATTCGCCAAGCTCAAACCTCGCGCGAATCGCTTTCAACGCGCTCTCCTGATCCGCATTCAACTCATGCGCAGGCGGCGCATACCCCGCATCAAATGGATCCTCCGCCGGATCAATCGCCTCCTCCCAACTCTCCAGCAACCCGTCGCGCAGCATTCGTTCAACAAAAGCTCGCGTCAGCTGCGCGAGCCTCAAAAATTGCGGCAAAGGCAACGGCCCGCGTTCTGTCTCCAGCAGTTCGCGGATTCTCTCTTCTCCGCGCTTCCTCTGCGCACTTTGTGTCTCTGCGTTACCATTTTCTTTCTTCCCCGCCGGTTCTTCAGCCGCAGCCTCGCCACCCTTCCAAGCGATCACTCGCTGCGTCCTTCGCTTAATTCCTTGCACCGTCTCCCGAATTTCAAGGAGCCCACGCCGTTGCAAACGCTGCAGCGCCGTTGCGTCAACGCCCAGCTTCGCCGCCGGACGGAGGGACAAAGCTCCTTTCTGCTCCTTCAACTTCGCGAGAAACGCCGCCTCTCCGGAAGTAAGCCCATGCGACAATTCCCCGCCGTTTAGACTTTCCGCCGCTTCGCGTCCCGCGTCTGTCAAAATTATCTGCCGCTGCGATTTCAACTCCGTCACCGGCGGCAGCATCGCGCGAAACACTTCCCCCACCGGCGCCAGGTAATATCCCGCGATCCAGTGCGCCAGCTCGATCAGTTTCGGCGTCAGCGCTGGAACAAAATCCAGCACTCGCGTGATTTCGCGAATCTTCGTCCCCTGTGGTGCACTCTCCGCCAGTTCCACAACGACGCCGACCATTGCCTTTTTGCGGAACGGCACGAGAACGCGGCTGCCCGGCTGCACTGTTCCTTGCAGCGATTCCGGCACCGCGTACGTAAACGTCGTGCGCAGCGGCACCGGCAACGCGACATTGCAATATGGAGCAGTCATCCCGTCGTGTAGTGTATCAGCACGAGGAAAATGCTGAAGAAAGCGCGGAAAAGCTGAAAACTTTTGATGAAAAGAAGATCTATCGGCTGATGAGAACAATTCCGGAGAAAATGGCGGCGATCCCTGTCCATTGCCAGCGCGACACGTGTTCCTTGAGGAAGATGGCCGCCAGCCCGACCGTCACAGCTCCATACAACGAGCCAAGCACGCTGATCACTGCCACGTGTTCCATTTGCATACCGCGATTGCTGAGGACAAATGCACTGGTATCCAAGACACCCATTCCTAAGACAAACCATCTCGAATCGTTGCTTGGCAACCGCATTGGTTTTTTCGCCGCGAGGATCACCAAACCGGACACCGCGGCACTCGTCAGCCGAATCATCCAAACCGTCGGCGCGGCTCCCAACACCGGCACGATGCGAAATCCCAGGAGCCAGAAGAGAAAGCCGAAGCTGATCGCAGCGCTGATCGCCCACTCAATTCCTTTTCCGTTCTGCCGCGGCGCTTCTGCAACCTTCTCGTTCGGAGCTTTTTCGCCGCCTGCGACAAGCACCACGCCCAGCAGCGTACAGATAATTCCAATGATGCGTCCCGCCGTCAGCGAATCACCCGCCAGCAGCGAAAGCAGAAGTGTGAGCGCGGGATAACTCGCCGAAAGCGGCGCCACCACCGCCATTTTCCCCACTTCAAACGATCGGTACAGCGCCAGTGTGGAACACGCATTGATGCAACCGGCCAAAATTCCCCAAGCCCACCGCTGCCATCCCGATCCATCCGCAAGATGCCCCCATCCGCCTAGCAACGGAAGAAAAATTGTCAGGAGTACGAATCCAATCAACTGCATATAGAACATGGCACGGAGGGTGCCGATACGGTGGGTCGCGAAGCGCGCAATAAAATCGGAGCCGCCCCAGGTCAGCGCCGTCAGCAAGCCGAGCAGAATTCCCATGATGAGTTAGGAAGACTTGCCTTTCTTCACTTCGAGGCCGAGGACGGCCATGACTTTTTGGAGATCCTTCCAGACTTCGCTTTTCGCGGGCGGATTGCGCAGCAAATAGGCGGGGTGATACGTGGCCAGCAGTTTTCTTCCGCGAAATTCCAGCCATTCTCCGCGGAACTGAGAAATTCCGCGATTGGTCTGCAGTAATGTTTTTGCAGCGACGGCGCCGAGGCAGACAATTACTTTTGGTGCGATGACGTCAATTTGCCGGAAAAGAAACGGCGAGCAGGTGCTGACTTCCTCTTCTTCCGGCTGACGATTTTCGGGTGGACGGCACTTCACTACGTTGCAGATGTACACGTCTTTGCGCTGTAGCCCCATGGCTTCGATCATCTGGGTCAGCAATTTTCCTGCGCGGCCGACGAAAGGCAATCCTTGCGCGTCTTCGTCGGCGCCCGGGCCTTCGCCCACGAAAACCAGTTCGGCCTTGGGATTCCCGTCGCCGAAAACAATTTTATGTCGCGTGCTGTGAAGTTTGCAGCGCGTGCATTCGCCAAGATCCTCACGGACCTTGAGCAGCGTATCGTCCACAATCCTGTCCACGGATTCGAAGAGCGACGGTCCCGCGGCGACCGGCAGGGATGGGATCTTCGGACTCACCGGCGTCACGATGGGCGTGGTCACTCGCAATGCTGATTTTCCTGCGGGCTTCGGCAAGGTCTCTTCCTTTTGGATGTTTGGAGTTGAGAAACGAGCCATAGCGGGCGGTTCCGATCGCTGCTCGCTAGGCCGTACAGCAGCCGCTCCTCGGTCGCTGTAGAACAGCCGAATTCCAAGGTCTTCGTAGAAACCCAGCCGGTCGGATAGTCTTTTCTGGAGAATTTCGGAGATTCGCTCGGCCATGGCAGGATTAGGCGCCGGAGCGCTTCAGTGATGCCATTCCATGCAACACGCTTCGCAGGCGCACCACTTCGTCTAGAATCCGCTGGGCCACTTCGCTCTTGCTCATTTTCGGAAGCGCGAGGTCGCGTCCATCGCGAGAAAAGAGCGTGACGATGTTTGTATCGTGATCGAAGCCCGCGCCTTCGGCGGTGACGTCATTGGCCACGATCAGATCGGCGTTCTTTGCGGAAAGCTTCTTTCGCGCGTTCTCCGCGACGTGGTCCGTCTCCGCCGCGAAGCCAACGACGATTTTCTGCCCCTTATTTCTTGCCACCTCCGCCAGGATGTCAGTGGTCGGTTCGAGAGAAATCGTCAGAGGCGCATTGGCCTTCTTGATCTTTTCCGCGTGCTGTTCAACCGGCCGGTAATCCGCCACCGCGGCCGCGAGAATGGCGACGGAGGCCCCGCCAATCCGCTCCACGACGGCGTGATGCATTTCTTTCGCCGTGCGCACGTCAATCCGCTCCACGACGGCGGGAACATCCAAATTCACAGGGCCGCTGACGAGAATAACCTTCGCGCCGCGCAGGGCCGCTGCTTCCGCGACCGCGTAACCCATTTTCCCGGACGAACGGTTGGTGATGTAGCGAACTGGATCGAGGTCCTCGCAAGTCGGCCCCGCGGTGATCAGAACTGTCTCGCCGTCCAAGTCCCGCTGCGCTTTCAGCACTTCGCGCACCGCGGCGACAATCGCTTCCTGCCCAGCCAGCCGTCCCGCGCCAATCATGCCGCAAGCGAGGTAGCCCTCGGCGGGGTCAACGACTTTTACGCCGCGCGCGCGCAGCATCTCCACATTTTCCCGGGTTGCCGCGTGGTTCCACATGTTCACGTTCATCGCCGGCGCCACCACCACCGGCGCCGTTGATGCCAGGTACAACGTCGTCAGAAAATCGTCCGCAATCCCGCGCGCAAATTTTGCGATGATGTCCGCCGTGGCTGGAGCTACCAAAAGAAGATCCGTCCTCTGCGCCACTGCGATGTGCTCAATCGCGCTTTCAAGGTTTGCTTCCCCGCCGGAAGAATCACCGAACAGGTCGGTGATCACTTTCTGTCCGCTCAGCGCCGCAAACGTCAGCGGCGTGACGAACTCCCGCGCCCCGCGCGTCATCACCACTTGCACGCTGAACCCCTCCTGCTGCAAACGGCGAACGAGCTCCGCGGCTTTGTAAGCCGCCACTCCGCCGGTTACACCAAGGGTGATTCGCATCGCTGCCTTCCGCGGCCCGTTACTTCCGCCTCTTGTTTCCTTCCTTATCCACATCGATCGACGACGGCTCGGTGAAGTCGTACTCGATCAAGCTGTGCTCCAGCTCTTCGCACGCGATGCGCGTGGCTTTCAGAGTTCTGGGGTTTTCGATCAGCGGCGGCGCACCTGCCATGATCTGCCGCGCGCGCCTCGCCGCCAGTACCACATACGCAAACTGGCTCTCCGGAGCTTTTGTCTGCACAGTCATCTCAGTCATTCCCTCCCAAACGATGCCAGAAGTTGTTCCACTCTCGCCCTCCGCCGCGCGCTCGTGCAGCGCAGGGCGATTACAATCGCCTGCGCTTCGCGTCCCGCGCGTTCCACGTCCTCATTCACCACGCAAAAATCGTAATACTTGTCGAACTGTGCAATCTCGTCGCGCGACTTGGCCAGCCGCCGCGCAATCTCTTCTTCCGAATCCTGCCCGCGGCCGCGCAGCCGGCGCTCCAGTTCCTGGCGCGACGGCGGCAGAATAAAAATCGCCACGGACTCCGGAAGCTTTTCCTTCACCTGGGCCGCGCCTTGAACGTCGATCTCCAGCACCAGGTCGAGGCCCTTCTTCCGCGATTCCTCCAGCCACTTCAACGGAGTGCCGTAAGAATGTTTTCCAAAAACGCGCGCGTACTCCAGAAATTCGCCGCGCGCGACCATGGCGTCGAATTCCGCTTCCGTCACGAAATCATAGCATTTCCCGCTGGCCTCGGTCGCGCGGCGCGCCCGGGTAGTACATGAGATCGAAGGCATCGTGCCGGGCAGTTCCAGGATGCGGTGCAC
>WNEZ01000525.1_pt1 | contig 31727 bp, 32 predicted proteins | sample 5400521 | NCBI WGS metagenome assembly WNEZ01 (sample SAMN13153339, study PRJNA577476) | soil metagenome | isolation source: 120 cm saprolite under Douglas fir tree site 2 hole 1 replicate 1 | place: USA:California | collected 2015-04-18 | reverse complement strand
TTCCCGCTGCCATCGGTCAAGGTGACCGAAAGATCCTGCGCCAGGTCGGGGGCGTTGCGAGGATCGGCGAAATTCACCGCGCTGCGGAATTGAAGGACGTTGTACCCGCTCACGTCGCCCGTCCCGGCTGGCAGCTCATTGGACAACGATGCAGTCGCCTCGTCCCAACCAAAGCGCAGCTGGCTGAGCCCGCGCACCAGGGTGGCCCGAGCGCTCTGCACGGTGTGCGGCTGGCGATTCACAGAGTGTTGCCCCAAGCCGGTCGGTAAGCAGTGGCGATCCTGAGGCGCTTCTCCGCCGCAGAGGTCGTAACCGGTCAAGCCTTGCTGGACCACCGCGCCTCCGAGGGTATTGGTTGAAAGATCGCCGCTGGTCAGCAATCGATTCACGTCCAACCTGGCGCCGGCGGCGTCCTTGGCTTGATAGGTCATCAGTATCTCGCTCGTGGTCGCCGAGGGAGGAGGTGGAGCGTCGCCCTTGAGCAAGGGAAGGAAATCCGTTTCCCCTCCGAGGTACAGACGATAGAACGCCGTCCCGTAGGCCATGAACGTTCCGCGAACCTGAGGTGGCGGCAGCTTGTGGCTGCCCTCCCCGTTCCCGCACCACGGATCGACCAGGCCCGCATCCTGGAACGCTTGCCAATCGTCCCAGGTGCCGGCGGGCCAGCCTCCGGGCGTCCAGATGGTGTTGTAGTAGGAGTGATTGCCGCCCATCACCAGCGTGAAGTGCTTGTTCGTCTGTGCTCTCTCGAAAAGTTTACCGGCGCCAGAGGCAAAACGGCCCGCACCCCATAGGGAGATCCGAGATCGCGGTTGTACACATAGTGCCTGGCAACCCCTTCTCCTCCGCGCGAATGCCCCATCGTACCGACGCGGGTCAGGTCCAGCGTGCCAATGAACAGCTTTCCAAAGGGATCGCCGCCCACCGAGTTGAAGGTATTCCACTGGTCGAGGTGGGCCTGGAGCAACTGGGCTCGCCAGAGCATCCCGACGTCGGTGTACAGGTTGTCGCGCGCATTCACGCCGTTGGCACTGATCGAAACGACGATGTATCCGTAGCTCGCCAGGATCTGCTGCTCGTACTCGTAGCCCGTGTAGTTGGGAATCGGCAGACGCGGCGCAGGGCAAGGCCATTGGCCCTGAAATGCGCTCCCGCCCTGGTAGCAGGTCAGATGCCACCCGTGCAGGAACACGACCAGAGGAAACGGACCCGTCGACAGGTCCGTCGGATACCAGACCACCGCGCGCATTTCCGTCGGCCGGTCAGCGCGTTCTTCGAAGAAAAACACCTCATCGCCATAGTCATACTCCGCTCGGGAAACTTCGAGGGGTCCGGGGACCCCAGGATCCACCTGAGCGGTCGCGACGCACGGCAAGGCGAGAAGTGAGACAGCCACAACGCTCCCGAGGATCTGATTGAGCTTGTCGTTCATTGAATTACCCTCCTGTTTGGCTCAGGTGCATGAAGTTGGAGCTGCAAGGTGTGGGTCACTTCTGCAGTTTTGTCTTGTCGAGCGTTCCGAAGTCGAGCTGCTCTTTTCCTTCGCCACGCCCCCATTGAAAAATGACCTTGTCGCCCGACTTCATCTTGCGAAATTGCTCCGCGCTGACAATGAAGATCCGGCTCTCAGAGCTCCCGTCTTCCGGGGCACGGCTGATGGTGATTTCCTGATTGCCGATCTTAAGGAGGGGCAAATCGCTGCGAAGAAATGGCTGGGAGCTGTTGACGGTGACCTCATAAGATTCGCCGCCATTGACGGCTTTCAGACCCGCGACTGAATTTAGCTGTTTGCCCTGGGCAAGAGCGGAACCGACGGCGAGAAGCAGCACCGCGGCGGACGCCAGGGTCCAGGGGTGCACAGATCCAGCACTGACTTTATCGATCATGAGCGCGATCCTTTCTCAGGGAAGGACAACCGGACTCGCGAACGCGGACATCCCCCACCCCCGGTTGTGTTTGGGGCGCGGACGCTGCCACGAACATTGCGAGCCCGTCAAGCAATGGCTGAACCCCCCTTCCGCGGAACGAAGCGGGTCGCGATCAAACCGACAAACCGGAAAGACGGATGGCTGACGTCGCCGGCCCGTTCGGATATGGAGCACCGATGCGAACGGCAGCTTGGATACTGAGTCTGGCGCTGGGTACCGGCGCTTCACCCACGGGCCCCGTCGGCGCGCGGCCGAGCGTAGACCAGGTGCTGGATTCCGTCTCCCAGCTGGTGGAATTCCGGGGCGTGGCGATCTCGCCGGATGGCGCCAGCATCGCCTGGGTCGAGGCGGTTCGCGGGAAAGATGGCCCCCTTCCGGAGCGCTCGATCATCTCCGTCGCGGCGCGGGTTGGGGCTCATGGACGGGCGCGACGTATCAGCGCGGGGACTTCGGGGAGCTGGGACGAACGAGGGATTTCATGGTCGCCCGATGCCCGACAGCTGGCGTTTCTCTCGGATGCGGGGGAACGCCGCCAGCAGCAGCTTTATGTCGCTGACGTGCAGACCGGGCGCGTGCGCCAGTTGACCCATCTCAAGGGCACCCTTTCCGATGCGAAATGGTCCCCCGACGGGAAACGGATCGCGCTCCGCTTCATCGAGGGTATCGAGTCCAAGGGACCCCTTTTCCCCACTGCCCGCGACTCGGGCGTGGTGCAGGAGATAATCCACGAGTGCCGAATCGCCGTGGTGGACCGGGCGACGGGGCGTGTTCGGCAAGTCTCGCCTCCGGATTTGTTCGTCTACGAATTCGAGTGGTCCCCCGATGGGTCGACATTCGCGGCGATCGGCGCTCACGGCTCGGGCGATGACAACTGGTGGGTCGCGGAGCTGTTCAACATCTCGGTCGATTCCGGGGAGACCCGATCCATTCATAAGCCCGCAAGGCAAATCGCCGAGGCGCAATGGTCCCCTGATGGCCAGAGCGTTGCCTTTATCGGCGGCCTGATGAGCGACGAGGGTCAGATCGGAGGCGACATCTACGTAGTTCCGGTGGCAGGGGGCGAAGCGAGAAATCTCACACCAGACATGAAAGCCTCCGCCTCCTCGCTCCGCTGGGTACACCGGAATTCGTTGTTGTTCAGCGAGCACATCGATGGACAATCAGGGGTTGCCAGCGTTGATCCCGATACCAGGGCAATCACCCCCCTGTGGACCACTCCAGAGCACGTCGGTTCCGGCCGGTTCTCCTCCGCCTTTAGCGTTTCGAAGGACGGCTCGGCTTTTGCAGTCGTACGCGAGTCGTTTCGGAAGCCTCCTGAAGTCTACGCCGGGCCGATCGGCATCTGGACGCAGATTTCTCGCGCCAACGAGTCGGTGAGCGCGCGCTGGGGTGATGCGCAGACGCTGCACTGGAGGAGCGATTCGTTCGAGGTACAGGGTTGGCTGCTGGCTCCGCCGGAGGTAGACGCCGGCCGCCGGTATCCAATGATCGTAGTCGTTCACGGCGGCCCGGCTTCCCAGACCGACCCGCGCTTCCTACCTACCTGGGGCTTACTGGCGAGCCAGGGATACTTCGTGCTCCTGCCCAATCCGCGGGGCAGCTATGGGCAGGGCGAGAAATTCACCGCGGGGAACGTGCGCGATTTTGGACATGGCGATCTCAAGGACATTCTGGCGGGGGTCGATACCGCTCTAAAGAGCGCACCGATCGATCCAGAGCGGATCGGTGTCTACGGCTGGAGCTACGGTGGGTTCATGGTGATGTGGGCGGTGACCCAGACGGAGCGTTTTCGCGCGGCAGTCGCGGGCGCGGGGATCTCCAACTGGCAGAGTTATTACGGGCAGAACCGAATCGACCAATGGATGCTGCCGTATTTCGGCGCTTCAGTCTACGACGACCCCGCCGTCTACGCCCGCAGCTCGCCGATCAATTTCATCAAGCAGGTGCGCACGCCCACGCTCATCCTTCAAGGGGAGCGGGATGCGGAAGTGCCTGCGGCGCAGGCTTACGAGTTCTGGCACGCGCTGAAGGCTCTCGGGGTGAAAAATCAGCTGGTGATCTATCCCGATGAGGGACACGCCTTCACCCGCCCCGAAGATCAGCGCGACCGTTCGCGGCGGATCGTGAATTGGTTCGACCAGTTCCTCAAGCTGGGCTCGTGATTTCGGCGGCAGGGCCTAAAATTGCTTGCCCCAAACCACCGCCAGCCCAGCTTGTCGCGGGATCAAGATGAAACCGCTGATCAACGGCTGCTTGCGTGCGTGCAGCCAGGTCACCGCCAACCCAGTGGCTGTTCCGATCAAAGCCCCGGCGATCACGTCGGTCGGAAAATGGTATCCGGCAAGCACGCGTTCCAAGGCCACGCTGCCACCGATCGCGATCACGGCTGCCCAGAGCCAGGGCGCTCCGCCGTGTCGTGCCGAGGCCGACTGCGCTTCGACGGCTAGGGCGGCGAAAACAGTGGAGGTGTGACCGGAGTAGAATGATCGGGAGTTTGCGGCGGTGCCGGGCGGCTCGGCATAGACCCGCGGGATGGGGCGCTGGAAGGTGGATTTGGCCAGCGTGACCAGCGCGCCGTTGACCGCGAGCGCCTCGGCAAGCACCACCATGTCCTCGGCCAGCGCGGTGGACAGGCCTCGGTCTAGAGCTTCATAGAGGACAGGTCCGGCTATAGCGGCCGCCACCGTTGCGGTGCTGAGCGCATCGGCAAAGTCGCTGTGATTGCCAATTGTTCCACGATCGAAGGCGTTCCCCTCTGCCGGATCGCAAGGGCATCGTGGCTTAATTAACTTGGAAGAGAGCGCGTAGGGGACGGCGATGGCCAGGGAGGCGGCTCCGGTGACCGTGCCATCCACCCAGGGCGAGAGTGGGTAGATGGATTTGGGGTCGGTCCCGTCTGAATTCGCCCCGGCCGAGGGCGGCTCTTGCCCTGCCCTCTGCGTTGTTTCGGACACCGCCGGAGAGACGGCGGCCGCCAGGAAAAGGAGGGGCAAAGGCGTCATCAGCGGTGCAATCATGCCAACCGGGAGCGCAATTTGGGAACCCAACCCCTCGGGCCGGGTTGTCGCTTACCCGGTGTTCGGCCGTGCGCATTCTCGTCAGTTGCACGAGCGCTTCCGTTACAAATCGGGTACTCTGCCCGCTCATGAGTATTGTTCGTGCGCTCAGTAACGATCCCCTGGTTCAAGGCTTCTCCAAACTCTCCAGCTGCAACATCTCGGATGCCCTCGATCGGCTCCACGTGAATGGTGCGCCGCATCGGATACTCCCCCTCTGGTCGGGTTGTCCGAAGATCGTCGGGCGCGCCGCCACGCTGCAGCTGGTCGACCACGGCTCGCAGTCCCCGATCCAGGGCACGATGCACGCGATCGCCGCGGCCAAGCCGGGAGAGGTGATGATCGTAGATCACTTCGGTCGCATGGAGGTCAACAGCTGGGGAGGAATTGCCACCTTTGCGGCGCTTAAACGCGGGCTGGCCGGCGTGATCATCGATGGCGTCACGCGCGACGTCGATGAAATCCGGGCCATGGAGTTTCCGACCTACGCCAAGGGAGTGATCCAGCAGTCGATTCGCAATCGCTGTGCCTTCGCAGGTCACAGCGTCAGCGTGCACTTGGGTTCCGCGGTGGTGCGGCCTGGCGATCTGGTCCTCGCGGACGAGAACGGTATCGCCGTCGTTCCACAGGAGCGCATGGAGGAGATCCTGAGGATCGCCCAGGAGTGTTCGATGGCGGAAGAACGCTTGAGAAACTGGATCTCGCAAGGCGTGGACCCGCTGGAGGCGCACGAGCGCGTGAAGTACGAGCAGTTGACCGGCCGCTACGCCGGTTGACCCGTTTCCACCAGCGTGAAGAGCCGAAACCGAGTCTCAGCTGTGGTCCGCTGAGTCGGTGTGCTTGTGGGCGGCGTCTTCCGCTGCCAGCCGCTTGATCTCACGCTGAGGTATCTGCTCGACGGAGCCGGCGTCCCCGGTCAGGGGCAGATTGAGTCTCTGCCGCCGGAGCATGAGGATCTCTCGAACAATGATCTGACCCATTGCCGCGAGGGGCACCGCAGCAATTGCGCCGACGATACCCCCGAGCTCACCGAGGACGACGAGGGACATCAGAGAGATGAGCGGATTGACGTTCACCGTTTGGCGGAAGACGACGGGCGCAAGGACATTGCCCTCCAGTTGCCCGTAGAGAACGTAGTAGATCGCCACGATCGCGCCCTTCACCAGACCCGAGGTGGCGAGGGTGATCACGGTCACCGTGGTCCCCATCACCACTGGCCCAGCATAGGGAACCAAGCTCGAAAACCCGCTCACGATCCCCAACGGGAGGAAGAACGGGACCCGGAGGATGGCGAGGATTGTGGTCGTCAGCGTGGCGTTGACCACGCAGACCAGCGAGATGCCGACCAGGTAACCGCCCACCGAGTCGTAGATCTTGCCCAGCACTCGCCGATAGCGAACTCGATGGGCAGGCATTGCCTCGGCGAGCGCGGCATCGACCAGGTGCCCGCCGAAGATGAGCATGAAGATGGTCAAGAAGAAAATCGTGATCAACCCGACTGCAACGTTAAGGGCGCTCGTCAGCGCTTTGAGCGCAGGGTCGACCGAGCGCTGCAGCGCTTTGGGAAGCTCCTCCCCAGCGTGTTCAATTTGAGCCGTCACGTTGAACTGCTCATCGACCGTCCGATAGATGGAGCTTTCGCGGATCGATGCGATGATCGCTGGGCCGTTCTGGATCAACGCTTTGACTTGTTTGGCCACCGCGGGCACGAGCAGCAACATCGCCCCGAGAAGCAGGCCAAAGATCGCCGCCATCACCGTGGTGATCGCCACCCATCGGGGGAAGCGGTGCCTGACGAGCCACTGAACGGCGTGATTGAGCGCCCCGGCGAGAAAGGCGGCCACGGCGATAAAGATGAAGCCAGTTCGCGCGCTCACCACCACGTAGAGCAGAACGACCGCGATGAAGACGACCCCCAACACGGCGGCGGCGATTCGCACCGCGATCCGCGTCAGAGATTTTGAACCATACTCGAGACCGTCATCCGCCATCAGCGGCGTGCCCTGGTTGAATTCAAGCTCTAAGGCAACATGCCCCCCGCCCCCTGGGAATGCAATGCCTCAGGGCGGAATTGAGCCCTCTTCGCCTCGCCGATTTCACCCATCCCACCAAACAAAACGCGGCAGGCTCAAAGAACCCGCCGCGTCGGTGATGATGAAGAGCTTTCGATCCTTGACTAGAAGAACAGCTGGCCGGCGAGGGTGACGATCTTCTGGTTCTGGTTCCCGGCAGTCGGAGTGCCTGACGGCGATGTCAGAGCTCCGCGGCGCAGATGCTGAAACTCGATCTTCAGATTGGTGGCGGTCTTGTTGATCCACCAGTTGAGTCCGGCGGTCCAGATCCGGGCGTCATCCGGCAATGCCGCGTTGGAATTCCCGCTGAAGTACTCGTAGGAGACGACCGGCTGCCACTGGCCAATGCGGTAGGCCAGATCCGCGAAGAAGCCGTTCCCGCTGCTCGGATGGGCGTCGCCAAAGCTGTAGTTGTAGAAGGCAACTTGAGCGTTGATCGCTTGGTCTCCGGGAAAGGGATATTCCAAGAACACGTCCGCCGCAGAGCCGCGATAGTCTGAAACGCCAGCGATCGCCGCTCCGGTGGTGGGGCTGAGGTTGCGAACCGACTTCGGTTGGTAATTGGTTCCGACGCCGATGCTCAAAATGGGCTTATCCGTGAAGTACGTGCCCTGGTATAGGAACCCGCGCTCCTCGCTCTCCAACAGATTGAGGTGCAGGTAGCCGGCGATTCGGGGAATCCCGTCTGGGTTGAGCGGCCCCAGAGGATCGCCGGACGTTCCGCGAACGCCGTTGTACAAACCGACGCGGAACCCCAGTCTCTTGTCAAAGAGCCAACCATGGCTCTCGATTCCTGGCTCGCGGAAAGCAGTGTTGGTCTGGCCAGTGCTCGTTTGCTGGAACCGTAGCGTGGCGGTGTGGATCTCGAGCGTATTGAAACTCAGCGTACTTTGGTGGAGGTGGTGCGAAAGCGGCTCAATGAGGAAACCGCCGACGATGAAAATCCCGGGGATTGGCTCATAGATCATGCGCAGATCCTGTATGACGACCGGACCGGGCAATCCTACCACGCTGCCATTGTTGTTTATCCTGCCTGTATTTGGGGCGTCGATGTTGACGAAGAAGTGGATCTGCTTGTTGAAGTCGCCGCTGACGATCAGGCGGGCTCGTCGAAGGAAAATGCGATCGTCCCAAGCGGTGGTTCCGGAGAGGGTGGTCGGCCCGCCATTCTCGGTCGCCTGATCCCACGCTTGCATCTGCACGTTGAAGTTGAGTGCAGCGTCTTTCAATTCAGGGGGCAGCGGAATCTTCACGGCTCCAGCTGCGGTAGAGAAGACGACGACGGCAAGGCCTGACAAAATAGTGCTTCGTTTCATGAAGCCCCTCTCACGCGAGATTTCCCAATTGAAGAAAGCGAGATTGATATCGCGCATTTCCCGACAAATGAAAAGTTTAGATCCTCTTTCCCATCAGCGTGCCTGTCCAGAGGAGGCCTGTCGAGATTGCTACAGGTCTGTTGGAGAGCCGGGGCTCGAGCTCCTCCCGCATGGAGCCGAGGAGGAAGGATTTAGGCTCGGCATCCAGGCCGTCCTTGATTGGTTGCGGCGGCGAGTATTAGAAGGCGTTGCAGGGAGGAACCCGATGGCCATGACCCATCGACGTTTGGGAGGCCGGCGCGACTTTTTGAAGGCCGCCGGTTGCTTCACCGCAGCTGCACTTGTCCCCCGCCGGCTCGCTTGGGCGCAGTCCGCCAAGCTGAAAATTGGCCTGATGCTGCCGTATACCGGGACCTATGCCGCGCTGGGGAACGCAATCACCAATGGCTTCAAGCTCGCGGTGACCGAGCGCGGCGGCAAGCTTGGAGGCCGGGAGCTTGAGTATTTCACCGTCGACGACGAGTCGGATCCCTCGAAGGCGCCCGAGAACACCAATAAGCTCGTGCAACGCGACAAAGTCGATGTGCTGATCGGCACCGTTCACAGCGGTGTTGCCCTGGGAATGGTGAAGATTGCGCGAGAAACCGGCACCCTCCTCATCATTCCCAATGCTGGCGCTGCCGCAGCTACCGGCGAGCTCTGCGCGCCGAACATATTCCGCACCTCCTTCAGCAATTGGCAAACCGGCTACCCGATGGGAAAGATTGTGGTTGACCGGGGTTTCAAGAACGTCGTCACCATCACCTGGAAGTATGCCGCCGGCGAGGAGTCGGCGGGTGGGTTCGCGGAGGGGCTGGCCAAGGCGGGTGGCAAGGTGGTGAAGGAGCTTTGGGTGCCTTTCCCGCAGGTCGAATTCCAGGCGCTGCTCACCTCGATCGCTTCGCTCAAACCAGACGCGGTGTACACCTTCTTCGCCGGTGCCGGCGCGGTGAAGTTCGTCAAGGACTACGCCGCGGCGGGTCTGAAGGGGAAAATTCCTCTCTTCGGATCGGGTTTTCTGACCGATGGCGTCCTCGAAGCGCAGGGCGAGGCGGCCCAGGGATTGGAAACGACGCTGCACTATGGCGATGGGATTGATACCCCCCGCAACAAGTCTTTTCGCGAAGCCTACGCGAAGGCCTACAAGAGCGACGCAGACGTCTATTCCGTCCAGGGCTATGACACCGGTCTGTTGCTCGCCGCGGGCCTGGACGCCGTCCGCGGCGATGCGAGTCAAAAAAACCAGCTCATTGCCGCACTGGAGAAGGCCCGGATCGACAGCCCAAGAGGAGTCTGGACCCTCTCCAAAGCGCACAATCCGATCCAGGACATCTACCTGCGCAAGGTCGTCGGGACGCAGAACAAGGTGGTCGGAGTGGCGCACAAGGCGCTTGAGGATCCGGCGCGGGGCTGCAGCATGAAAAAGACGTGAAGGCTGTCTTGCCGTTGACTTCCCTACCGGGGAAGATGCCTGCGAAATCGAGACGGGCAACGCTCGCTGTGTTCTGACCAAGGGCTGTGATTGGAATTCTTCATTCAGCTGCTCAACGGCATCCAGTACGGGCTGCTGCTCTTCTTGCTCGCCAGCGGGCTCACCTTGATCTTCGGAATCATGGGCGTTCTCAATCTGGCCCATGGCAGCTTCTATATGGTTGGAGCGTATCTGGCGTTTTGGCTCTCGCAACGGACCGGAAGCATGTGGCTCGCCATCCCGCTCGAATTGGCGATCGTCTGCCTCCTCGGGGTCATCCTCGAAGCGACGCTCTTTTCACGGCTGTACCACCGGAACCATTTGCACCAGGTGCTGTTTTCATTCGGCCTGATCCTCGTCTTCGAGGACCTGCGCAGTATTTTGTTTGGCGATGACGTGCATGGCGTCCCGGTTCCGGAGCTGCTCAGCCGTTCGATTCCGCTCACCAGTAACTTGAGTTATCCGGTTTACCGGTTGTTCATCTCCGGGACCTGCCTTTTGGTTGCCGCCGGGATGTACCTCGTCATCCAGAAGACGAGGATTGGGATGGCCATTCGCGCCGGGAGCACCAACCGCGAAATGGTCGAATCGCTCGGAATCAATATCCGGACCATCTATCGGTGGGTGTTTGCCTTTGGCGTGACCCTCGCCGCGTTCGCCGGGATGATCGCCGCCCCCGTCTCGTCCGTCTATCCAGGGATGGGGGGACAGATTCTGATCGTCTGCTTCGTGGTGGTGGTGATCGGCGGCATCGGTTCGATCAAAGGCGCGATGATCGCGGCCCTGCTGATTGGAATCGTGGACACCGTCGGCCAGGTTTTGGTGCCCGAGTTTTCGGGGGTTGCCATCTACCTCCTGATGGCAGCTCTCCTCCTCTGGCGCCCTCAGGGGCTTTTCAGGGTCGCGTGACCGTCCCCCGCTTCATCATCATCTTGGGCGCGGCCTGCGTTGCGCTGGTTCCGCTGACCGGTGCGGTCTTCTACATGCAGCTGCTGAGCAAGATCATGATCCTGGCGATCTTCGCGATGAGTCTGGATCTTCTCGTCGGTGCTGGCCTGGTCAGCCTCGGACACGCCGCGTTTTTCGGCGTGGCAGGATATGTGATTGCGCTTCTTTCCCCGAAATACCAGGCCGCGAGCCTTTGGCTCACCCTGCCGGCGGCGATGCTCATTTCAGCCGCGCTCGCATTGCTCATCGGCCTGCTGGTGCTGCGTACTTCAGGCATCTACTTCATCATGGTCACGCTGGCCTTCGGCCAGATGCTTTATTACCTCTTCCACGATACGAAGCTCGGTGGAGGGTCGGACGGCATCTACCTTTACGTCAAGCCGGAGCTGAAGCTCGCCGGCAGCAAGCTCCTCGACCTCGAGAAGCCATTGCACTTCTATTATTTTGTGTTCGGGATAATGCTGGCCGTCTATTGGCTTCTCCGGCGCATTCTCGCTTCACCGTTCGGCCGCGCCCTGGCGGGTCTGAGCGTCAATGAACGGCGGATGCTCTCGCTGGGATTTCCAGCCTTCTTCTACAAACTGGGGGCCTTCGTTCTCTCTGGAACGCTGGCTGGACTGGCCGGCTATCTTTCTGCTTGCCAGTTTGGGTTCGTCAATCCGGAGATCCTTTCTTGGCACTACTCGGCAACCGTCCTGATCCTGCTGATCTTCGGTGGGATCGGACGGCTGTACGGCGCGATCGTCGGCGCATTCGCTTACGTTCTGCTCCAGGAGCTCCTCGCGAGTCAGGCGCTGTTCGGCGCGCTGGCCAAGCACTGGCAACTCGGAATGGGGGCCCTGATCATGGTGGTGGTGATTTTTCTTCCCAGCGGCTTGACCAGTTTTTTTGATCGATTTGGGCGGGTGCGCCTGGCGCAACAGTCGGATGATTGATCTGGGTTTGAAAGCCACTGGGCTCAAGAAAATCTTTGGCGGGCTCACCGCGGTCGACAACGTCTCGCTGGAGGTCAACCGGGGAGTCCTGCACGCCTTGATCGGTCCCAACGGGGCTGGGAAGAGCACGCTGATCAATCTGCTCTCGGGCGATCTGGTGCCGACGGCGGGCAGCATCTATCTCAACCAGCAGGAGATCGTCGGATGCTCGCCGGATCAGCGCTCGCGCCTGGGCCTTGGCCGGATCTACCAGCAGACGAGCATTTTTCCGTCGTTCAGCGTTTTGGAGAATTGTCGACTCGCGGCGCAATCCAGGCAACCGCATGCGCTCAACCCCTTCCGCAGAGCGGAAGCCTATCCGTCGGTGATGGAGGAGGCGGAGCGGGCGCTCACCTCGGTGGGGCTTCTAAACAGAGCGAATGCGATCGCCGGTACCTTAAGCCACGGCGAACAACGTCAGCTGGACATTGCGATGTCGTTGGCCACCCGCCCCAAAGTGCTTCTGCTCGATGAGCCGCTTGCCGGCATGGGCGCGGAAGAATCGGTGAGTATGGTGGGTCTTCTGCGAAACCTGAAAAGGGAACACGCCGTCTTGCTGGTCGAGCACGACATGGACGCCGTTTTCGCGCTTGCCGGAGTGCTGACGGTGATGGTCAATGGCTGCACCCTGGCGACGGGCACGCCGGACCAGATCCGGGCCAGCCCGGAGGTACAGCGAGCCTACCTCGGAGGCGGGCAACATGGCTGAGTCGCCAACGCTCGAGGCATTCGATCTGCACACCTTCTACGGTTCAAGCCATATCCTGCACGGCATCAATCTGGCGGTTCATCGCGGCGACACCATCGGTTTGATGGGACGAAACGGGATGGGGAAAACGACGCTGATCCGCACCCTGGTTGGTCACCTGCGGCCGAGTCGGGGAAGGGTGATGGTGAACGGAAGAGATCTGACGCGCGCCACGCCACATCGAATCGCACAGCAGGGGATCGCCTATGTTCCCGAGGGCCGCGGAATCTTCCCCAACCTCTCGGTGCGAGAAAATCTGGTAGTGGCGGCGCGCCCGGGCGTGGATGGCAAATCGGCGTGGACCTATGAGCGCGTGCTGGACACCTTTCCTTCCTTGGCCAAGCGGCTCGACCACGGGGGTCAACAGCTCTCCGGTGGCGAACAACAGATGTTGACCATCGGTCGCGCGCTGATGACCAACCCTTTGCTTTTGATGCTCGACGAGGCAACCGAAGGGCTCGCTCCTCTGATCGCGCAGGAGATCTGGAGAATCCTGCGCGAGATTCGAGACACGGGAATTGCGACGATCATTGTCGACAAGAATTTCGCGGCGATGTCGGCAATCACCAGCCGGAATATCATTCTCGTCAAAGGGCGCCTCGTGATCGAAGGAACCAGCGACGAGCTTCGGCGGCAGCCCGAGCTGTTGCAGCGGCACCTGGGCATCTGAACATTTATCTTGACTTGGCGCAGACCTGTTGCAGAAGTGCCACCAAGGCGGAGGCCACCACGCAGGCTCTTTCGCAACTCAAGTCACCGAGCGACAAGGCGGCGCTCGAGGTCGCTCCACCCCCTGCCCCCTCGGCTCACCCCCGGGATTACCCTCCCTGCAGCATGCACCCGGACAGCCCGATGCCCCCTTTATACCGGGCCACGCTGCTCAGGTTGCTCGCGGATCAGGTCAGGGCTGAGCGGGTTGGCTCTGATTTGTACTCCAGCTGGATTCGCCGCGCGCCCGGACCGAAGGAACGACGCTATTTGGCGACCCTGGCCAGAGACGAAACCGAGCATTGGTATCGGGCGATTTGTTTGCTCGAGGAGCTCGGCGTTGGCCTGGAGCAGATGCGTCACCACCAGAGTCGTCACTCATACTATTTGTTTTCACGGCTGTTGATTGGCCGGATGACCTGGATTGACATCTTGCTCTTCTCTTTTGTGATGGATCACGGAGGCTTTTTCCTCCTCGAGGATTGCACCCAGAGCAGCTACGCACCCTGGGCTCGTATGGCCCGGGAAATCATGAAGGACGAGGTCTCCCATCCAGAGATGGGGTCCCAGTTCTTGCGCCTGGCGATTCAGCGGCAGGGGCTGGCGCCGGTCCAGCGCCGGCTTGGCAAATGGTGGCGCGTAGCGCTGAATATGTTCGGACCGACCAAAGCGCAAAATACGGAGCTGTACATCCGGCTCGGGCTCAAGTTCCGGAGCAATGAAGAGCGCCGGCAGGCATTTCGCGAATCATGCGAGCCGAAAATTCGCGAAATCGGGCTGCAAGTACCCAAGCTGTTCCATCAGACCTATCCGTTCTTCTAGGCTCAACACGGTGGTCAGGGTCCGTGAGCTCTTGGCCGAACGGGCAGCAGAATCTGCCGGATCGCTTCACCGGTGGCGAGGTTCTCGAGCGCTTCGTTGACTTCCTCGAGCCCTAGAACCGCGGTCTGCAGCTTCTCAACCGGCAGCCGCCCGGCTCTCCACATCGAATCAACAGTGGAATGTCTCGCTGAGCAGCAGCCGAACCCATATATGAGCCGATCAACGTCCGCCCCGCCCCTGCGAATGCGAGCGCCGGAAGGCTGATGGTCTTGGATGGGTGAGGAAGTCCCATCGCGACAGTCGTGCCGCCGCGGCGGGTCGCCTTGAACGCAGCTTCCAACACCGACGGAATGCCCGCTGCTTCGAATGCGAAATCGACGCCTCCCGAAGTGAAGTCCTTGATCAGCTCCACCGCGTCATTCGGCTCGAAGGCTTTGGTTGCACCCAGTTCGAGCGCGACGTCGCGCTTCGCGGCGACTGGATCCACGGCGATGATCGGCTGTGCTCCGGATACCGAAGCGCCCATCACCGCGGCCAGTCCAACGCCGCCAAGCCCAAAGACTCCGACCGACTGCCCGGGCCGAACCCCGGCTGTATTGAGCACTGCTCCGGCGCCAGTCAGTACCGCGCAGCCGAACAGCGCTGCTGTGGTGAAGGGAATGTCCGGTGGAAGCACCACCGCGGATTCTCGAGCGGTCACCGCATGCCGTGCGAACCCGGAGACGCCGAGGTGATGGTGAATGGGGCTGCCCGCGCCATCACGCAGCAGCGCAGGCCCATGAAGCAAATCGCCGGTGGCATTCGCCGCGGCGCCGGGAACGCAAAGCGCGGGGCGGCCGGACGAGCATTCGACGCAGTGGCCGCAGCTGGGGACAAAAGTGAGGACCACGTGATCGCCCTTCCGGACGTCGCGGACACCCGGTCCGGTCTCTTCCACGACGCCCGCGGCTTCATGCCCAATCGCCATCGGAAGCGGGCGGATGCGCGACCCATCGACGACGGAGAGATCCGAGTGACAGACTCCCGCGGCCTCGATCCGGACCAGCAACTCGCCCGAACGCGGGGAAGACAACTCGACCTCCTCGATTGCAAGAGGCCTGGACGTCCCGTAGGGACGCGCCTGGGTGATCGCGCGTAGGACCGCGGCAACTGTCTTCATGCGGTGTCCACTCCCTTCTGCTTGGGCTCTCCTGCCGCCCCACTCGGAGGACTCTGGCGGCGTTCGGGATTGCTCACCGCGCCCCGGTCGATGGAGATCACCACGTCCAGCATCTCCTTTGAATCCGCCAGATCGGACTTTGACAAGATGACCGACAGCCCTTGACGGTTGAGCTGAACCACCACGTCCGCCAATCGGCGCGCCAGCACCGGGGCCACTCCCTCGAAAGGCTCGTCCAGCAACAGCATCTTGGTTCCGCTCATCAAGGCGCGGGCGAGTGCCACCAGCTTTTGCTGTCCTCCGGAGAGCAGAACGGCCTTGCGGTCGGCAAAGCTCTCGACTTCGGGCATCAGCTCGTAGATCCAGGCAAGCCGTCGGGTTGCATCTTTCAATCTGATTGCCCAGGCGGGTAGCAGCACGTTCTCTTCCGCGCTCAGCTCGGGAATCAGGCGGCGGTCCTCCGGCATGTAACCGATACCCAAACCGGTTCGGGCATGGGCGGGCAGGCTTCTCAGCGATTGACCTTCAAAAGAGATGCTTCCGCGCCGCCAGGGCAAAAGTCCCATCACCGTTCGCAAGAGCGTCGTCTTACCCGCGCCGTTGCGACCGATCAGACCGGCGACCTGTCCCGAGCCCACGCTGAGCGAAACATCCCGAAGGATTTTGACCGACTGAATCGAGACCTCGAGTCCCTCAATCGTCAGCACGAACCGGCTCCTCTAGTGCTCGCAGGTCGAGCTTCGCCGACGACCAACTCCCGGACTTTCCCGTCATTCAAAACCACTTCCGCCGGGCCATCGGCAATAATGCAGCCGTCGTAGAACGCGAGGACTCGCCGCGCGTACCGTCGAACGATTTCGATGTCGTGCTCGACGAAAAGCACGGTCACCTGGTCCCCTCGAATCGCATCAAACACCACGTCCATCAGGGCAAATTTCTCCTCCGCGCTCACGCCGCTGGTGGGCTCGTCGAGCAGGAGAATTCTCGGCTTGAGGACCATGGCCATGGCGATGTCCAGTAGTTTGCGAACTCCTTCCGGCAATACGCCGGATCGCGAATCGCGATGATCGGTCAGGTGGAAGCGGGCCATCATTTGTTCCGCCGCGGCGTGAATGTCAGCGGCGTTGATTGCCTGGCGCGCCCACGTTCCAGCCGCCCGGGCGACGATGCCCGTCCCGACGAGCAGGTTCTCATAGGTGGTGAGACTGCCAAAGACTTGCGGAATCTGGAACGAACGACAGATGCCGAGCTGGGTGACCTTCCGCGGAGGCAACGAGGTGATGTCGCGGCCTTCGTGCCGGATGGTTCCCGAGGTGGGCTTCAGGTAACCGGTGATCAGGTTGAGGAACGTGGTCTTTCCGGCACCATTTCCACCGATCATTCCAACGATTGCATCCCGCTCGATCTCGACCGAGATATTCGAGGCGGCTGTCACCGCGCCAAACGTTTTCGTCAAGCCGATGGTCTCCAATGCGTTTGCCATCAGGCTGTCTTCCTGCCCAGAGCGAAGATCGACCAGAGCCCCGTAGGGAACAACGCGATCACGAGAAGCATCGCAAAGCCAACCACCATCTGCCAGGTATTGGGAGAGTATTGGTAGGCGAAGCTGTGAAGGGCTTCGAAAACGAGTGAGCCCAGGAAGGGTGCCAACACGCTGGTGGTTCCGCTCAGAATCGCGACAAAGACGAACTCTCCCGAGGTGGTCCAGTAAGCCAGGTCCGGGTCGATGTGCCCGACGGTCATTGCGCTCAAGCCGCCGCCCAAGCCCGCCAATGCCGCAGCGATGAGGATATTCAAGTACACGATCGTTTTTACCGAAGCCCCCAGGTACTCGACGCGCAGCTCGTTGTCGCGCACCGCCGCGGCCAACCTGCCCACGTTGGATCGGATGACGCGATGCACCCCAAGGCTTGCGCCGAAGGCGACAAGGACCGAAAGCGCAAAGAACAGATACCTGCGATGGCGCTCTGCTGAAACCCCGGCAATGCTTCGCACCGCAATGTTGAATCCGTCGGTGCTTCCAAGCGTGGGGGATTTGACGAGCAATCCGTAGAGGACCATCGAAAACGACAAGCTCAGCATGGCGAAAAAAATGCCGCGGTAGCCTGCCAGCAGAGAGCCCAGCAGGGCCGCCACCGCGCAGGAGACGACGCCAGCGACCAGGAGCATCACCAGGGCATCGGATATTTGAAGAAACTGTCCGACGGTGCCCACGACATAGGCGCCCAGGCAGTAGTAGAGGCCCTGACCAAAGGACACCAGGCCGGCGCGCATCAACAGCATCAGGCCGAGGACCACCAGCCCCTTCGCGATCGCCAGCGTAGCGAGAAACAAGGCCCATTCCGGCAGAAATGGCCCGCCGATGAGCAATAGGACAAAGCAGACGACGAGGACGTGACGCGTTCGATCCCGATGCGTCATATCCGGCGCGGCTCCGGTCCGCTGAACAGTCCCTTGGGCCGGACGATCAGGACCACGGCCATCGCGAGGTAGATACTGAAAAGCTCTACCTGAGGGAGGTAGTGAACCGCGCCGGATCGTACCATCCCCACGATTAACGAGCCCAACGCCGCTCCGGCAAAGCTGCCCAGCCCACCGATCACCACCACCGCGAATGCAAGGACGATGACCTGCACGCCGATGCCGGGGGCGACCGCGATGGTGGGCGAAGTCAGCGCTCCGCCGATCGCGGCCAACGTCGTGCCCAACGTAAAGGTGACCAGATAAACGCGGCGCACGTTCAATCCCATCGCCGCGCTGATTTCGCGATCATGAATCACCGCGAGCAACATCTTCCCCCGGCGAGTTCGCCCCAGCGCCCAAGCCAACAGCACGCCGATGAAGATGGACACAAAGAGCAGCACTGCGTTGTAGACCGGGTAGGAAAGCCCCCCGACCTCCATGCTGCCCAAAAGACTGTAGGGCTCGGTCACAAAATAGGGATCAACGCCCCAGACCAGCTTGATCGCGTCCTCGAGGATGAGGAACAGCGCATACGTTGCGAGGACGAGGACAATCTCCTCGCGCCCATACATGAACTGTAGAATGCCGCGCTCGATCAACGGGCCGGCGATGAGGCCCACGGCGATCGCTGCCGCGATCAGCATCGCGTAACTTCCCAACGGAGCGCGCCCGGCGGCTAGCCAGTGGCCTCCCAGCGAGGCAGCAGCATAGGCGCCCAACGCGTAGAGGCTGCCGTGCGCCATGTTGAGGATCTTCATCACCCCGTAGATCAGCGTCAGACCCACCGCAATGATGAAAAGCCAGGAGGAGTAGACAATCCCATCGATGAAGACAGCCAGGACCTCGCCCATGGTGGTGCAGCGACCGCAGCGTTGCCTTTCCCGGCCTCCCGAAAGGCCGATCAGCTCCCCGGGCGTTTAAGGCTGGTTTTGATCCAATCTGCCGTTTTGACACCCTCTGGAGGATTGACGACTTCGGGAGCGTATCGCTTGACGTTGGTCAGGGTTGCCTTGCCATTTTGCAACTTGAAAGTCCCGTAGGCGGTCCCCTGAACGGCTTGATGTCCTTTTCCGAGGGCCATCTTCACCGTACCGCTCGGCACTTCGAAGCTCAGCCCCTCCAGCGAGGCGATCACCTGCTCAGCGCTGGGAGCATTGGCGGAAGCTCCTTGCGCCTTCTCATAGGCTGCTTTCAACCCGAGGATCGCTTGCGCCATGTGGTAGGTGGGATAGCTGGCCGGAACGGCATAGCGTTGCTCGAACGCCCGCCGGAACCAGCGATTCAGCTCGTTGTCTGGAGCGAACACGCCGTGGGGTCCGCGCGCTCCAATGATCGTTCCATCCGGGATCTGGCTCGCGAGCTTGAACATCGCCGTCTCTCCGGCGGTCAGAATGGCGGTGCTCTTCTTGAACAGCCCTCGCGGCGCCGCCTGCAGAACAAACGCCTCCAGATCTCCTCCCCACAGACTCGAATGGAGGACATCCGATGCGGCGGAGAGCAGCGCCGAGATCTCGGCCCCATACTGACCGGCACCCAGGGTGGGCATTTGCGATGTGGCGATTTGAACCGCGGGCTTCAAGGTCTTGACCGATGCCTCGAAATCGTTCCAGGAGTCCTGCCCCCAGGCGTAGTTCTGATTGATCCCCGCGACCTTCTTCAAGTTGGGTTTGTTGTCAACGACATACAGAGCCGCCGCGACGTTGTCCATCGCCGCATGGGCGCTCGTTCGAAACACGTATTTATAGGACGCGTCTTCGAAAATGCGAGGCGTTCCACAGTCGAAAAAAATGGTCAGCTTCTTCAACTCTTCCGCGACCGGCGCGACCGCCAGGCAGTCGCCGCTCGAAACGTAACCGATCACCAGATCTACGTTCTGGCGCTGGACCAGATCGCGGTACTCGCCCACCTGCTTTGTGGGGCCACCGGCCTCATCGATGAACACCAGGGCGATCGGTGCGCCGCCGAGGCCAGGCTTGGCGTAGGGGGCTGGAAGCTTGCCGGCATTGATCGCCTCCACCAGCAGCTCGGCGCCATTGCGGGCTGGGACCCCGAACGGGCCAGCGGCCGGTCCGGAAAGAAAGGTAACCAGTCCAATCTTCACCGGTTTGGTCTCGGCCTTCGTTTGCGCCTGAGCGGCCAGAGCCATTCCTGCGACTGCGGCCCCGGCGACTAGCCGGCGAATGCTTTGAATCGGTGCGTTCGCAAGGATCATTGCCACCCTCCCATCAACGTGCGTCCTGCGCGCTCCGCATCTCGCTTCGCCGTCGTGTTGTCAAGTGACTCTACGCGTCGGAGGATGCGCCTTGTCACCGCGATCAGACCAACAAAGGTGGAATCCCCGCTCCCTCCGACGCCTTCGCTGGGAAGACTGCCAAGCCTGGACAAGAAGTAAGCACCGAACTTCGACGGCTTCAGTTCAATTGACTTGTCGCAATCCCTGTGTTACCGCCGCGACAAATGAGCAATAATTTCAATGCTTATGAGCAACAGTTCTAACGCTCCGCACAGGAGGTCCACATGTCGTCGGGTCCCACGCGCCGTGATTTCCTAGCTCAACTTGGAGTTACCGCGGCTGCCACCACTCTCGGAGTTGGCGCGGCCACAATGGGCGTCGCCGGAATTGCTCACGCGCAGGACAAGCCCAAGGGCAACATCCCGGACAAGCCGTACCGCATCGGTCACATGACCTTCTTCACCGGCGCCGGAGCGGTCCTCGGTGAGCCCATGTACAAGGGTAATCTGCTCGCCGCGGAGGAGATCAACGCGCAGGGCGGACTGCTGGGGAAGAGGAAGATCGAAGTCCTCAAGGCGGATGAGAACGCGGGTACCGATGCCAACGTCAAGGAAATGCGCAGGATGAAGCTCTCCGAGAAGATCGACATGTTCCTGGGGATCACCTCCAGCGGCAATACGCCCGCGCTCGGCCCTGTCGCCGAGGAGCTGAAGCTTCTGACGATCTTCGTCGACGGATGCACGGACTTCTTGTTCGACAAGGCGGTCCCCACCCCGCGCTACATTTTCCGGATCACCAACATTCAATCGGCGGACGGAGCTACGTGCGCGATTGCGGTGGCGCAGACCTGGCCCAACTTGAAGAAGGTGGCGCACATTCATCCCGACTACGCATACGGTCGGAACGCATTCGATCACTTCTCTCTCGTCACCAAGAAGCTGATGCCCGCGGCACAAAATGTCTCCGAGTCCTGGCCGAAGCTGGGCTCCACCGACTTCACACCGCACATCTCCAAGGCGCTCGGGGCCAAGCCCGATCTATTGGTCACTTCACTTTGGGGCGGCGATTACGTCGCGTTCTACAAGCAGGCGCTGCGCTACGGCGTCTACGACAAGGTGAAGGTTGCCACTACGCTTGGATTGGGTGCGACGCCCGCGGCGCTTGGCAAGGATCACCCCGAGGGCATCATCGGCGGCGTTCACTCCAACTACCACTTCACCTATCCGCCGACGAACCGCTGGCCGCTCAACAAGACGTTCGTCGAGAAGTACCACGCAAAGTTCAACGAGTACCCCAACTTCCAGGCGGAAGGGGCGTATACAGCGACCTATATGCTGAAGTTGGCCCTGGAGAAGGCCAACAAGCTCGCCGGAGGCTGGCCGGACGACGAGGCGATCATCGGTTTGTTGGAAGGCATGATGATCGCGGGGCCCGGAGGCTACGTCTACATTCGCCCGGACAACCATCAGGGTTACAAGGACGCGATCACCGGTTTCAGCAAGAACGTGCCCGAGTACCCCTTCCCGATCCTCGATCCGAACCGGATCATCACCATCCCGATCCGGAACATCACCGCCCCTCCCGGCTGGCCGAAGGGCGAGCCCACGTCGACCTATACCTGGATCGACCAGACCTGGCCCGTCGTGAAGACGGCCTGATTGAGACCGGGGACATTGAGACACTCTCCAAGCGTCCAGCGAGCTGGCAGCGGCTCTTCGGGCAAGTGCGCCTCGCCAAGCGACAGTGGGTAGGAATCCCGATGAATCGTAAGCGGCCGTGGACACCCTTGTAATCCACGCGCTCAACGCGCTTCTCTACGCGTCAGTCCTCTTCCTCATCGCCGGGGGACTGAGCCTCATCTACGGGGTGATGCGGATCGTCAACCTCGCGCACGGGAACCTCTTTGCGCTGGGGGCCTTCGTCACTGCCTCGGTGGTCGGTCAATGGCTCGCCGGCGCGCCCACGTTCGTGCTCTACCTGCTCATCCCCGCTGGCGCATTCGTTGCGGCCGCGGTTGGAGCGGTGCTTGAGCCGACTCTGCTTCGACCGTTCTATCGGCGCGCGGAGGAATACCAACTGCTGGTCACCTTCGGCCTTCTGATGATCCTCGAGGACGTGATGCGGTTCGTCTGGGGTCCGTATCCATTATCTGCCAGCACGGTGTTCGAAAAGGCGGGAAGCATCACCGTGGGCGAGTCCCTTTACCCGACCTACAACCTCCTGGTCATCGCTACGGGGGGGTTCGCCGCCTTGTTCCTCTGGGCGTTCGTGTACAAGACGAGATTTGGCGTCGTGCTCCGAGCGACCTCGCAGGACATGCGAAGGGCCTCCGCCCTCGGTGTCAACGTCAACCGGGTCTTCATCCAGGCCTTCACCATCGGCTGCTTCATGGCCGGTCTGGGCGGCGCGATCGTGGTTCCGAGCCAATCGGCGGTGCTCGGGATGGGCGTCGACGCGCTCGTTCTGTCGTTCATCGTGGTGGTGATTGGCGGGTTGGGCAGTCTCGAGGGCGCGCTGGTGGGCGCTTTGATCGTCGGAGTCTTCCGGGAAATTGGAATCAACTGGTTCCCCGAGCTCGAGTTGGCGGTGCTCTACCTGATCGCGGCGGCGGTTCTGCTGGTGCGTCCCGCCGGTCTGTTCGGGAGGGCCGCATGAGCACCGTCGCCGTCCCATACGCGGTGCGCTCTCCGGTCAAGGCCCTCGCATGGTGGGTCCCGATCGCCGTGCTCCTGGTGGTGGTGCCGCACGTCATCCCCCCGTACCAGACGATCCTTCTCGCCTACGGCCTGGTGATGGCGATCGCCGCCTTGGGCTTCAACCTCCTTCTCGGGTATACCGGGCTCCTCTCATTCGGCCATTCGGCCTTCTTTGGCGCCGGCGCCTACGTCGTGGCGTTCATGGTCAAGTACCTTCACATCCAATCGATGGAGCTGTATCTCCTCGGCACGATCGTTGCGTCGTTCACCGTGAGCTTGCTCTTCGGCTTCGTCTGCGTGCGGTACACGAAAATCTTCTTCAGCATCCTGACCCTGGCGCTCTCGCAGGTGCTCTGGAGCCTGGCGTACAAGTTCTACAATGTGACGGGCGGGAGCGACGGGCTTCGGGTCCCCACCCCAACCCTCCTCGGCGTCGCACTCGGCAGCAACGAAGACAAGATCAACTTTCTGGCCCACTCCTACTACTACTACGTCCTCGCCGTTTTCGTGGTGTGCCTGCTGGTGATGTGGATCGTCGTGCACTCGCCGTTCGGCAAGGCCCTCCAGGCGATTCGCGACAACGAGACCCGGGCCCGGTTCGTGGGCATCCAGATCCGCAAATATCGGCTGGTCGCGTTTCTGGTCTCGGGCGTCTTCACGGGGATTGCCGGCGCGCTGTGGGTCCCGCTGAACGGGCTCACGACGCCCGACATCCTCTACTGGCCTTTCTCGGGCGAGATCGTCTTCATGTCCGTGCTCGGCGGTTTCCATGCGTTCAGCGGACCGATCGTGGGCGCGGTGGTCTTCAACTATCTCAAGACTGGGGCGGTCGGGTTCACCACCTACTGGCAGGGGTTGCTCGGGCTGATCCTGGTCGTCCTCGTGCTGGCCCTCCCCTCGGGGATCGTGGGGACCTTGACGCAGGTGACCGCGCTGGTCAGGAAGCGGCTCTCCCGGTGAACCTTCTCGAGACGGCAAGGCTGACGAAGTACTTCGGCGAGACCCACGCGGTGGATAAGGTCGATTTCGCCGTCAGGGAGGGCGAGGTCCTCGCCCTGATCGGCTCCAATGGCGCGGGCAAGACGAGCCTGGTGAACCTGATCAGTGGGCTTTTTCTCCCGGACAGCGGACGCATTCTCCTTCGCGGCGCCGATGTGACGACCCAGTCGGCGCACGAGCGTATCAAGGCAGGCGTTGCACGCAGCTTTCAGATCGTCAACCTTTTCGATCAGCTGACCCTGCTGGACAACGTCGCGCTGTCGATCTTCTCGCGCCAGGGAAAGACGCGGAGCCTGTTTTCTCTGGCCGATCACTACCAGCCCGTCTGGCAGGAGGCGTCGCAGATCCTTCGGGAGTTCGGACTGGAGCGCGTTCAGGGAATGCTCGCCGGCGGAATCTCGCAGGGTGAGCGCAAGCTGCTCGACGTGGCCGTCGCCTACGCCTTGCGGCCGAAGCTTCTTTTCCTGGACGAACCGACGAGCGGCGTCAGCACCCGCGACAAAGCGCCGATCATGGACATCATCACTTCGATCGTCCGCACCGAGAAGATCACCGCGGTGATCATCGAGCACGACATGGACATCGTCTTCAAGTACTCCGACCGGATCGTGGTGATGCACCAGGGCACCATTCTGGCGGATGGTACGCCGGACGAGATCCGCCGGAACAAGGCGGTGACGACCACTCTGATCGGGACGGCCGATGCTTGAGCTCGAAGCGATCAACACCTACCGGGGTCGCGCGCAGATCCTCCAGCAGCTTTCGCTGACGGTAGGAGAGGCGGAATCGGTGTGCCTCGTCGGCCGGAACGGCGCGGGGAAGACGACCACCATCGACAGCATCATCGGACTGTTGCCGATACGCTCGGGGAAAATCACCTTCCGGGGAAAGGTGATCAGCGGGCTTGCCCCGCATCTGCGCGCGCGGCACGGAATCGGTTATGCGCCCGAGGACGCTGGTCTCTTTCCGGATCTCACGGTTGCGGAGAACATCGAGATCTGCCGCTGGCTCGCCGAGGACTCGGGGCGTGCGGAGCAGGCGGGGGTTTCCCCGGACGAGCGGATCTTCGCGGTATTCCCCGAGGTCAAAGAGTTCACGCAGCGGCGCGCCCTCAATCTGAGCGGTGGTCAGAAAAAGATGGTCGCCATTGCCCGCGCGATGGCGTTGTTGCCGTCGATCCTTCTGCTCGACGAACCGTTCGAGGGGCTCGCTCCCGTCGTGGTGACCCGGTTCATCGAGGCGGTGAAAAAGATCAAGGGAATGGGGATCTCGGTTCTGATCGCCGAATCGAACCTCACCAACGCGAGAAGGGTCGCCGACCGGCTCTACGCGATCGACCGTGGAGAGATCATCTACGCCGGAGACCCCGGACGGGTGTTCGAGAACGAGGACGTGATGAAAATGATCCGCGGATGAGCTCGCTGACGCTGGATGGCCATGAAGAACGTCAACGTCAATCGCTCCCTGCTCGGTCTTGCGTCTTTGGCAACCCTGGTCGTCGCCTACACTCTGATTTCGAACGCTGAGCGCATCGTCGGCCCATCTTCGATCCCTCCCGCGCTGCGATCTATTTTGCGACCCGAGGTCATCCCTCCCACTCAGTCGATCGCGGAGGCTTTCACCGCTTTGGTGGCCGGCCCACCTCAAGAATCCGCGAGTCAAGGGCAGGTCCACGCGGGTCACCACGTTCACTCCTCCGACCACGTGGAGGTTCTTCTCCAGCAAGGCGTGACCTTGCAAGAATCCCTCGCCATCACCACCGGCCGGGTGATCTTCGGTCTCGCCGTCGGTGCACCCCTGGGAGTCCTGATCGGCCTGTTCATGGGCTTGAACCGGCGAGCGGACGACTACCTGCACCCGCTCTACGTGTTGCTTCGGTCAGTGCCGCCGCTCGCGTTGATCACCTACATCATGCTCTGGCTGGGCCATAGCGAGGCGCACCGGCTCATCCCGATCGTCTATGCGGTGGCGGCCACTCTAGTGATTCCCGCGTATCATGGCGCTCGCGACGTGGCGAGCACGTACGTCGTGGCGGCGCGATCGCTGGGGGCGCGCGGCTGGCTCTTGCTCACCAGGGTCCTCCTGCCCGCCGCGAGTCCAGCGGTGCTCGCCGGGCTCCGCTACGCGCTGGCGATCGCGTGGATGACCGCGGTCGGCGCCGAGATGTTGATGGCGGAAAACGGGATGGGAAATCTGATCGTGGGCGGCGGAATGTGGGCCTCGCGGCTTCAAACTCGGAGCGACCCCTCAGTGGTGATCGTTGGGATCATCGCGATCGCCGCAGCTGGCTGGGCGATGGACGCCGGGGCGACCGCCCTCACCGCACGGTGGACGCGCTGGATCGGGTGACGAAGATGTCGGCGCCATCCCCGGCTCGCTGGGCGAGAATCCGCCGCGCCATCCTCGCCTTGGCGACGCTGGCGGTGCTTTACGGCGTCGCTTCAGAGATTGGGCGGCGGTGGTTGCCGCATCGCATCTGGATGGGCGTCCACTACATTGACGATGTGGAGCTGCTTCCTCCTTATCGCTCGCTCATCGAGGAGATGGTCTTCCTGCTTCAATCGGGGATTCTGCCCAGCAGCATCGCGGTCAGCACCGGAAGGGTTCTGGTCGGCTTCCTCCTCGGCGCCACCGTCGGCATCTTGACTGGGCTTGCGACCGGGCGTTCGCGTCGGGCCGAGTATCTGGCCGATCCCTGGGTCACCTTTCTTCGCTTCACCCCCGCGCTCGCCCTACTTCCGCTGTACGTGGTCTGGTTCGGTTACGGCGAGACTTCGAAAGTGCTCCTGATCGCCACCAACGTTGCGGTCGTCGCTCTCCTCGGGGCGCACCAGGGCGTGCGAGGGGTACCCCGCGTCTACCTCGATGCCGCCGCCGCGCTCGGAGCCAGCCCGAAGCTGGTCTTTCAAAAGATCGTACTCCCTGCCGCGTTTCCGCAGATCTTCTCCAGTCTGCGCATCGCCCTTGGCCTCGCCTGGGTGACGATCGTCGTGGCCGAGCTGATCGATGCCAAGATGCCGAGCTTGGGCTATCTGCTCACCCTGGCCGGCGCCTATCCACGGGTGCCGACGATGGTGATTGGGATCGCGACGATCGGGGCGTTGGTGCTCGCATTCGACCTGCTCGCCCTTTTTGTCCACGAGAGAGCCACCGGCTGGATGAAACGAGCGGAATGATGGCGAGCGACTCGCCGAAACTGCGCCTGGAGGCGGTAGACGTGGGGTTCGCCTATCCCGGTGCAACTGCCACGCAGGCGCTGGAAGGGCTCAGCCTGAGCGTCCACGACAACGAGTTCCTCGCGCTCCTGGGGCCGGTGGGCTGCGGAAAGACAACGCTGCTGCGCATCTTCGCCGGCTTTCTCCGCCCGACGCAGGGCGTCGTGCGGTGCGACGGCTCGACCGTGGGTGGACCCAACTCGCGGCGGGGGTACGTGCTACAAGAAAACGCGATCTTCCCCTGGATGACCGTCCGGGACAACGTCGAATTTGGGCTGATGGCGCAGGGGCTGGAACCGAGGGCGCGACGGGCAATCAGCGACGAGCTGATCGGGCTGCTGGGGCTCACCGCATTCGAGTCGGCCTATCCCAAAGAGCTCTCCGCGGGAATGGCGAAGATGGTGGAGGTCGCGCGCGTGCTCGCCACCGACCCGTCGATCCTTCTCCTCGACGAGCCGTTTGGGGCATTGGACGCGCAGACCCGCGCCCGGCTGCAAAACGAGCTGGCGCGCCTTTGGGAGCAGCGGCGAAAGACGGTGCTCTTCGTGACTCACGACGCGGAGGAAGCGGTCTATCTGGCCGATCGGGTGGTAGTCTTGTCGCCTCGCCCCGGGCGGGTCAAGGCGCACTTCCAGATACAGCTCCCCAGACCCCGATCGCTGGAAACCCGGTTCTCCCCCGAGTTTTCGGCGCTCAAGCGCCGGATCTGGGAGTCCATTGGATAGGTGACCTCCCCGCAAGCCAAAGCCCTGGCCGCCAGTTCTGATTGACCTGCGGACGGCCCGCCCTATGATGCGCGGCCCGAAGTTCTCCCGACGGAGCGAGGTCACCCATGCAGCGGAGATGTGGAAGAGCCCCGCTGGCCTTGGCCGCGTCGTTATTGGCGGTCACCGCCTGCAAGCAGTCGACACCCGAAAAGTCATCGACCCCGGTGGCCCCCGCGGTGCCGGAGAAGATTCTGGTTGGCTCCACCTTGCCCCTCACCGGGTCCGAGGCGCGCATCGGCGGTTTCTACAAGGAGGGTTACGACCTGGCCTTCGAGGAGGCGAACAAGGCAGGCGGCCTGCTCGTCGGCGGGAAACGCATTCCGCTCGTGCTTCAGCTTCTCGACGATACCAGCACCCAGGCGACCGCGGTCAGCCTGGCCGACCGACTGATCAACGTGGACAAGGTCAATTTCATGCTCGGCACCTACTCCACCTCATTGGTGCAGGCCCAGAGCGGCATTCCGGAGCAGAACCGCATGCCCTACGTGAATGGCGGCGGTGCGGCGACGGAAATCTATCGGCAGGGATACAAATACGTCTTCGGGTTGCTCGCGCCGGTGGAGCTGCTCGCCGACGCGATCATGCGCTGGCTCGACGTTCAGCAAAAGGCGGGCAAGCTGCGCAAACCCTCGACGATTGCCGTCGTCTGGGAAAATACCTCGCATGGTAAGGACTTCCGCAAAGGCGTCTCGGAGTTCGTCAAGAGTCATCCCGGCGATTACAAGCTCGCGATCGATGAATCATTCGAGCTCAACGCCAAGGATTTCAGCGGGCTGCTCAACGCCGTAAAGGCGGCAAAGGCGGACGTGGTGCTCGCCGACTCGCACCTGCCGGATTACATCACGATGCAGCGCCAATACGTCACCGCCGGAATGTGCCATAAAGTTTTGAGCTACGGCGCTCGTGGAAGCGAGAAGCAGGCGGCCGACGCGCTGGGGCAAAAGAACGTCAATTACATTCTCTCCTCGGTCTGGTGGAATCACCAGCTCGGTTCGAAGGGCCTCACCAAGCGCTTTGTGGAGTCCTTTCGAGCAAAGTTCAACCGCCAGCCGGAGTGGTACCAGGCCCTCGGCTACGAGACCGCCCGGGTGCTCTTCGCCGCAATCGAACAGGCCAACTCGCTCGATCGTGAAGCGGTGCGGGCCAAGTTGGCTGCGATGGACATCGAAACAATTCTGCCCGGGGGCCGGCTCACCTTCCCAGCCGACAAGGGTCAGCAGGCACATTATCCATTCGTGGTTCAGCAGAACATGCCGGACGGAAGCGCGCCGATCGTCTATCCGCTGGACGTGGCCAATGCGCCAGGCGTTGCGCCAAACCCAGACTGCAAAGGTTAGAGGCGCGCGATGGCGCGGGGCCTTGAGCTGTTGCTCTCCGCGATTCTGTTGGCCGGGATCTACGCCACGATGGCCTATGGCCTCGGCCTGATCTACGGCGTGCTGCGCATTGTCAACCTCAACCACGGCGGAATGATCATGACCGGCGCCTACCTGGGCTGGTGGTTGCATGAGAACGCCAAGCTCGACCCTTACCTGGGCCTGCCGATCGTCGCCATCCTCTGCTTTGCGCTGGGCGTTCTCATCTATCGCGGATTGGTCCGCCATCTTCCCCGGGGCCCGGCAGGCGGCGTTCAATCGCTTCTTCTCCTCTTCGGCGTGTGGTTGGTCTTCCGGAACGCGGCGTACCTTCTATTCACCGGGAATGATCAGGTGATCTTCACCAAGTATTCGACGAAGGCGGTGGTCCTGTTCGGTTCCGCCCTTTCCGTGAATCGGCTGATTGTCTTCGCGATTGCCGGACTGCTGCTGCTGGGGCTTCACCTTCTTTTGACCCGTACCTACGTGGGCAAAGCCATCCGCGCCGTGGCTCAGAACGCCGACAGCTGCACCCTGGCGGGTGTCGAGGTGGAGAAGATCTACGCTCTCACCTTTGGGATCGGCACCGCGCTGGCGGGAATTGCCGGCGCACTCCTCGGGACCCTCTTCTCCTTCAACCCGACCTTCGGAGCGGTGGAGCTGCTCAAGTCTTTCGTGATCGTGGTGCTCGGCGGTCTGGGCAGCGTGCTTGGAACCGCGGTCGCCGCCTTGATTCTCGCCCTGGTCGAAGTCTTCGCGATCCTGATATTGCCCGCGTACCTCACCGGCGCGGTGGGTTTCGTCCTTCTGGTGCTCGTCCTCATTTTCCGTCCCGGTGGGTTGTTCGGCCACCGCGTGCTCGGCTGATGCCCGCCCGAGGGCGAATTTTTCCGGAGTGGCTGTCCCCTTCGGCGGTGGCGGTCTTCATCGCCATGATTGGCGCGCTGCACGCCGTGCCTCACCTGGTTGCGCTCTCGCCCTACGACCACAACCAATTGACCTTGGCCTTTCTCTTCATCGCCGTGGCTTTGGCGTGGAACTGGATCGGAGGCTTCGCCGGGCAGGTGAGCTTCGGCCACGCGGCGATGTTCGGCGTAGGCGGTTTTGTCGCGGCTCGCCTGCTGCAAGCGCAGCTTTTCCCATTCTGGATGAACTGGTTGATCGGCGGAATCGCCGCGGGCGCTTACGGGCTCGCCTGGGGCCACCCTACCCTTCGGTTGCGAGGGCCTTATTTCTCGATCGCCACGATTGGCGTCGGCGAAGCCACCCGGCTGGTCGCTACCTACTGGCAGGGGTTCACTGGAGGGGCGAGCGGGCTCAGCCTGCCAATCAACAGCACCTTGAAATATTCACTCTACTGGTATGCCCTCTACTTCCTGGCGATCGTCGTGATCAGCTCGTACGTCATTCGCAACTCCAGGCTGGGCCTTGGCCTTCTCTCGATCAAGTCGGACGTCGACGCCGCCGCGGATGTCGGCGTCCCGGTGGTTTTCTGCCAGGATCTGGTGCTCTTTTTGAGCAGCGCAGTCGTCGGCGTCGCCGGGGGGATCTATGCCTCCTACTTCAGCTTCATTGAGCCGACCGACATGCTTGGCTTCGATCGATCGATCTCGTTCGTCTTGATGGCGGTGATCGGCGGGGTGGGAACAGTGTTTGGCCCGGCGGCCGGGGCGGTGGTCGTCATTCTCGTCAGGCAGTTCCTGATCGCCAACTATTCGCAACTCTACCTCGGGCTCAACGGGCTTTTGTTGGTGCTGATCATCCTCTTCGAGCCGCTGGGCATCTCCGGGCTCATCTCTCGCTTGAGCCGGCGGCTAAAGCCGCAGCGGGGTGCGACATGACCTTGCTGAGGGTGGACGCCGTCTCGAAGAACTTTGGAGGACTCAAAGCGGTCGATCAGGTGAGCCTCGAGCTTCAAGACGGGGAGATTCTCGGGATCATCGGCCCGAACGGCGCCGGCAAGACCACCCTCTTCAGCATCATCGCGGGCTCGATCCCCGCGAGCTCGGGAACGGTCCACCTGGGCGCGCGTTGCATCAGTAAGCTTCGCGCCAATGACGTGGTGGCGGCGGGCCTTGTTCGAACGCATCAGATCGTTCGGCCCTTCACCAACCTTACCGTGCTCGAGAACGTCACCGTCGCCGCGATGTTCGGGTCAGTAGAAGCGCGACTCGAGCCGAGGCGACGCGCCCACGAGGAGCTTGCCTTCGTAGGCCTGGCCGAGCGAGCGCGGCAGTTGCCGATCGGGCTGACGCTCGCGGCTCGCAAGCGCCTCGAGCTTGCCCGCGCCCTCGCCACTGGACCAAAAGTATTGCTCCTCGACGAGGTGATCGCCGGCGTCAATCCCTCCGAAGCGGTGGAGATGACCAAGCTCATCCGCCAGATTCGCGATCATCGGGGAGTTTCGATCATCATCATCGAGCACATCCTCGCCGCGCTGATGAGCCTGTCGGATCGGGTGGTGGTTCTCGATTATGGAAAGAAGATCGCGCAGGGAAAGCCCGCCGATGTGGTGAGGGATCCAAAAGTAATCACCGCCTACCTGGGTGAGCAGCACGAACCGGGGAGCCGGACGAGCGACGCAAAACCGGCATCGAAGGAGCTGCCGTGAGCGCGGCTCCGCTGCTCAAGCTCGACAACATCCAGGTCGCCTACGGGGATGTGCAGGTTCTCCACGGCGTTTCGCTCGAGGTCTACCCAGGAGAGATTGTCACGCTTCTGGGTTCGAATGGCGCGGGCAAGACCACCACCCTGCGCG
>WNEZ01002489.1_pt1 | contig 31762 bp, 34 predicted proteins | sample 5400521 | NCBI WGS metagenome assembly WNEZ01 (sample SAMN13153339, study PRJNA577476) | soil metagenome | isolation source: 120 cm saprolite under Douglas fir tree site 2 hole 1 replicate 1 | place: USA:California | collected 2015-04-18 | reverse complement strand
GACCAGTTCCAGCCGTCGATCGCCGCGGGGCCGAACGGCGCGGTCGCGATCGCGTTCTACGACCGCCGCGCCGCGTGCCCGAACGACCCGAGCGTGCTGCTGGCTGACGTCGGCCGCACGAATTTCTGCGTCGACGTGACGCTCCAGGCGTACAAGGACAACGGCAATGGCGCGCAGCCTGTTCTCGGGAACACACGCATCACGAGCTACAGCTGGGATCCGATGAACCCCGCGCAGCACGTGGACGGCATCGGCCAGATGGCGTGTGCCGGGCACCGTGACCCCTGCACCGCTCGCGCGTTCATCGGCGACTACTTCGGTCTGGCCATCTCGGGCGGGAACATCTACGCGCTCTTCGTCTCGACGCACTACCAGTCGGATGTCACCGCCGACGAAGGCGGCCCGGTCTATTACCAGCAGCAGGTGCTCGCGAAGGTGCCGCGCTCCGCCTACGGGTCCGGCTACTAGGACGAACGGAGGGGCTCGCTCGCGCGAGCCCCTCTTCTCGTTCGGCAATCTTGCGCGCCGACCCTGCGAGCGACCGACCGACCTACACGAGTCCTCAATCTCACGTCGGTAGGTGGGACAGCGTGGCCTGGGACAGCATCGCGTGGGACAGCATCGCCTGGGACGCGTTCAACCTCGACTGAGACACGCGCCCGGCTACCGCGCTATACGGATGTAGGCGAGGCCCTTCGCCTCGACGAGCATCCCGCGCGGCGTCTCGACCATCCGGAGCATCACCGCGCTGCACGCGGGGCAGCGCAGCACCACGCCGGGCGCCATCGTGTACGCGAGCAGCGTGCCGACCTCTCCCTCGCGTCCGCACGCCGCGCACTTGCTGTCGGCGACGGTCATGTCCGCGCCGAAGAGCTCTTCGAGCATCCCGGCGACCGCGTTCGCGTCCAGCGTGCGGTCGTCGATCGTCGGTTCTTTCAACAGACCCTCCTCATTTTCCGGACGGGCCGAACCTCTCGGTGCGGATGCGCTGCGCCGGCACGCCGATACGCACCAGGCCGTTCGCAGCGCCTTCGACCAGGGGTGTCGGCCCACAGATGTACACCAGCGGCGCGTCGCCGAGCGCTCGACCCACCTCGGCCAGCATCGCGTCGTCGATGCGACGGGCATAGCCCGTCCAGCCGGTGGGCTGCGACCGCGTCAGCGTATGTATGACCTCGAGGCCGTCGGCGCGCGCCGCGAGGTCGCGCAGCTCGTTCGCGTAGATGATGTCGTCAGGCGCGCGAGAGCTGTAGAGCAGTCGCGTCGGTACGCGCGAAGCGGTCGCGGCGCGGTGCCGGATCATCGCCATGAGCGGAACGATGCCCGAGCCACCCGCGACCAGAAGCAGCGGTCCGCCGAGCGTCGTCTCCCACACGAAGTAGCCGCCGATCGGTCCGCGCACCTCGATACGGTCGCCGACGACGGCGACGTCGTGCAGGAAGGGAGAGACCTCACCATCCACCACGCGCTCGACGGTCACGTCGATCTCGCCTTCCTTTTCTGGGCCGGATGCGATCGAGTAGCTGCGCTGCACGCTGTAGCCGTCGGCGGCCGTCAACCGCAGGTCGTAATGCTGTCCCGGCCGGTGAGGCGTCCAGCCCGGCAGACGGAGCGTGTACGACCGCACGCGTGGCGTCTCATCGCGGATCGCGGTGATCGTGGCCAGCTGCCAGTCGAGGACGCGCCGTTCCTTAGTCGCCGCTGTAGCGCTCCTCTTTCCACGGATCGCCGCGGATGTGGTAGCCGAGCGACTCCCAGAAGCCCGGCGTCTCTTTCTCGGTGATGTGCAACCCACGGACCCACTTCGCGCTCTTCCAGAAATACAGGTGCGGCACGACGAGTCGAGCCGGGCCACCGTGCTCGGGATCGAGTGGCGCTCCGTCGTACTCGTACGCGACGAAGGCTTGGCCGTTGACGAGGTCGGGCAAGCGAAGGTTCGTCGTGTAGCCGCCGTCGGAGTACGCGGTCGCGAAGCCGCCGCGTGGCTCGAGCTCGACGAACTCGAGGAGCGTGTCCACGCTCACGCCGCGCCAGCGTGTGTCGAGCTTGGTCCACTTCGTCACGCACGAGATGTCGACGACGAAATCCTGCGCGGGCAGCTTTTGGAACTCCGCCCACGACCACGTGAGCTTCTCGCGCACGAGCCCCTCGATCGCGAACGACCAGAGGCGCAGGTTGGTCGTCGGCGTGGGACCGGCCGAGAGGACCGGGAAGTCCTTGGTGAGGTACTGGCCGGGCGGGACGCGGTTCGCCGTGGTGCCGGTCGCCCGTGGCCTGCCTTCGAAGCCGCGCGTCACGAAAGGTTCTGGCACGTCGCGGCGATGCTGCTACTCGGCGGGCCTCGGGGCAAACCGCATCGAGCCCACGCGCCTTCTCAGTAGACTCGCGGTGTGGCCCGGATCACCGACCTCCTCGCAACCGGGCGCACGTTCTCGTTCGAATTCTTCCCACCCAAAGACGAGGAGGAGCAGCGGCTGCTCACGCGGACCATCTCCGATCTGCAGCCACTCCGTCCGTCGTTCGTCTCGGTCACGTATCGCGGAGGGCGGATCTCGCGCGAGCGGACGACGCGCGTCGTCATCGACCTGTTGAGAACGACCGACCTCACGCCGATGCCGCACCTGACCTGCGTGGCCCATCCGCGCTTCGAGCTCGGCGAGATCATCGGCGGCTTCCGCGCCGCGGGCCTTGAGAACCTGCTCGCCCTCGGAGGCGACCCCCTTCCCGCGGAGGAGTCCTACAAGGAGCTCGAGTACGCCTCGGAGCTCGTCGAGCTCGGGCGCCACCTTGGCTTCGAGTCCATCGGTGTCGCGGCTCATCCCGCCGGCCACCCCAAATCGCCCGATCTCGTCTCGGATCGCGAGCACCTGGCGTTCAAGCTGCGCCTCGCGGACTTCGCGATCACGCAGTTCTTTTTCAAGGTCGAGGAGTACGAGCGTCTGCGCGACGAGCTGGCCGCCCGCGGCGTTACCAAGCCGATCCTCGCCGGCATCATGCCGATCACATCGCTCGTGTCGGTCCAGCGTATGGCGCAGCTATCCGGCTATGCGGTCCCTGACGACGTGGTTCGTCGCATCGAGGCGGGCGGCGACGACCGCGACGAGATCCGCCGGCGTGGGATCGAGGTGGCCACCGAGCTCTGCCGCGACCTGCTCGAGGCCGGCGTGCCCGGCTTGCACTTCTACACGCTCAACTTCTCGAAGGCCACGCGCGAGATCTACACCAAGCTCGGGCTCGTCACGCAGCACTGAGAGGCGGGCGGGCGTGTCCCGCCCGCCTCTCGAACGGCGCTAGTGGCCGTGCACAGCCTTCACCAGGTCGGGCACGAGGTTCGCCGCGTTCGGGGTCCCCAGACCCGTGACCGGGTCCCAGCCGACCGTCGCCGGATAGCCCGGGATGCTCGGGTCGGCCTGGTTCGTGTTGCCCGTCGCGACGTCGAAGAAGTCGTTCTGGTAGCGCGTTTTGTCCGCGCCGATCTTGTAGAGCGCGGGGTTGATCAGCCCCAGACCCCCGCCGTTGACCTGGTCGGCGATCGCGATCAGACCCGCCCACTGTGGGCAGGAGAGCGATGTGCCGCCGATGTCGTACCAGCCGGATAGGGAGGCGCCGACGTTGCTCCCGTTGCCGTCGGGTGGGAGCGACACGTACACGAGCGCGCCGGTACCGGAGCTGGCCTGGAAGGCCACATCCGGGACGCCGCGCATCGTGGCGATCGGGGTGCTGCCGGTCGGAAGCGCGTTCTGCCACGAGGGCTTCGCGAAGACGTGGCTGAAGCCGCCACCGGAGAATGTCCAGGCGACTTCGGCGTTGACGCCACCCGGGTTGAAGAACGAGCTGCCGCACTTCGCGCCGATACCCGGCTTCTTAAAGTTCGTCCGCGCCTGGTTCGTCGTCGCGGTCGGATCGGTGCACAGGTAGGTGCCGCCGATGCCCGTGACCAGCGGATCGGAAGCCGGCCACTCCACGCTCGGGAACGGGATCAACGTGTTCGGGCCCTGGCCCACCAAGGCTTGCTTCGTGGCGTTCGCGGTGCCGCTGTCACCCGACGAACCGAGAACGGTGACGCCGTTCGCCGCGGCGTTGATGTAGGCGAAGCGCAGGTTCTGCAGCGACTGAAAGCTGCCGAACGCGTCCTCCGCCGATGCGAAGCTCTGCGAGATGACCTGCGCGAGGTGGTTTGTCACCACGAAGTCCTCGGCCTTCATCATCTGCGGGAAGCCCTGGACGCCGAGCGTCTCGGCGGTGTTGCTGTGGACGAGCAGGATGTTCGCGCCGGGCGCGATCGCGTGCGACGTCTCCACGTCGAGCGCGACCTCGAGCGCCCACGCGCTCTTGTCTTCGAGGTGCGTGCCGTTGCCGGGCTGCGCGACGGTCGCCGGCGAGCCGTTGATGGCGAGCTCGCTGAACGTCGGCATGCCGGGGGTGCAGGTCACGCCTTCTTCGCCGCACATCGGCCGCAGGCCGAAGGCCTGGTTGAAGACGTGGAGGTCGTGCGCCATCGTGTCGCTTCCGTAGGAGTCGACGATCGCGATGGTGATGCCCGTGCCGTCGAGGCCATGGGCGTAGAGGGGCCCGACGTTGTATGCGGACTGGATCGCCTGGGGCGTGAAGCACGTGCGGCCGACGGCCTCGCACTGCGCCTCCGTCGGGGGCGTCGTACCGCCCGCGATGAACTGGTAGTCGGACACCGTCGGGTGCGGCGCGGGCAGCGCCGCCTGGATGGACGGGGCCGTGCCGATCGTCGCGGCGATCACGAACCCGGCCACGAGTAGCGCGGCGGCGTGTCTGAGCGTTGCCATGTTCGCCTCCCCTGTTTCGCTGTGACCGCCTCAGCGGACGGCGGCCCGGATGCTAGAGCACACCGCAGTCGCTCGCGCGCGGATGGGTGCACTGATCACCGGTGAAGCGGCGTCTGCTAATGCGAGAATGATGCTGTGAGAGCGAGCCTCGCGTGACTTCGACCGCCGACATGACGACGCGCGAGATGCAGGTCCGGAGCTAAGAAGGCGAAGCTCATCGATCGCATCACGGCCGGAATGCGCGCAGGCGAGACGGTGGCGCCGGTGGGGAAGCTCGTTGGCTTCCGTCCGATGTCGGTCGAAACCGGGAAGGCGGTGTTCGAGCTGGAGGCAGGTCCGCAGCACGCCAACCCGATGGGCACGCTCCACGGCGGCATCATCTGCGATGTTGCGGATGCGGCCATGGGCGTCGCGTATGCCTCGACCCTTGATGAGGGCGAAAGCTTCACGACCATCGAGCTGAAGATCAACTTCCTGCGGCCATTCAAGAGCGGCACGCTCATCGCCACCGGACGCGTGGTGAAAGCCGGACGGACGATCGGGCTCACGGAGTGCGATGTGACGGATACGGAAGGCCGGCTCGTCGCACGAGCCATGAGCACGTGCATGACCCTCCGCTAGCCACGAGTCCCGGCCTCGACTGGCTCCTCGGCTTCTCGGACGCCGCGCGCGGCGTCGGCTGGAACGCGCGCTCGAACCCGTCGCTCGAGTGGAATCTTCGCCGCACGCGCGTGCTGCTCGATCTATTGGGGCGACCGGACCGGCAGCTCGCCATCGTCCTCGTTGCGGGGACCAAGGGGAAGGGCTCGACGGCGGCGCTGCTCGCGAGCGTGCTCGCGGCGTCCGGCGTTCGCGCGGGCCTCTACACGAAGCCTCACCTGCAGAGCTATCGCGAGCGCATCCGCGTCGACGGCGAGATCATCTCCACGGCCGATCTGGAGGACGCGATCGCTCGCTTGCGCCCACAGGTCAGTGCGATGTGCCGACTGATCCCCATGGCCGGCCAGCCAACGACCTTCGAACTGACCACTGCGCTCGCGCTCGCGCATTTCGCGGCGACCGCGTGTACCGTCGCCGTCGTGGAGGTCGGACTCGGCGGCCGCTTCGACGCCACGAACGCGACAGATCCACACGTCTCCGTGATCACGCCGATCAGCCATGACCATATGCGCGAGCTCGGCACGAGCCTTCGGCAGATCGCGTCGGAGAAGGCCGGCGTGCTGCGGCCGGGCCGGGTCGCGATCGTCGCGCGGCAGGACGCCGCGGTCGCTGCGGTCGTGCGCAGAGCGGCGAAATCCGTCGCCGCCGCACTTCGCGAGATCTCACCGCTCTCGGCGGCGGTCGCGAAGCGCTACGGTCTCGCGCTGCGCGGGGCACATCAGCGGCAGAACGCCGCGCTGGCCATCGCCGCAGCGCGCGCGCTCGCCGAGCACGGCGTGCCCTTTCGCGAAGGGGCGATCGGTCCGGGCCTGCGACAGCTTCGCTGGCCGGGTCGCTTCGAGCTCGTGCCGGGCAGCCCACCCCTCGTGCTCGACGGCGCGCACAACGACGGGTCGGCTGCGGCGCTCGCCGCGGCGATCCGCGCAGAGGTGCCAGGGCGTAGGGTGCGCTTGGTCATCGGGATGATGCAGGACAAGGACGCCCGCGCCGTCGCCAGCGCTCTCGCGCCGATCGCGTCGGCCGTCTACGCGACGCGCGCCCAGAGCCCACGTGCCGCTGACCCGGCCGCGATCGCGCGGCTGTTCCGCCGCGTGCCCGTCCGCGTGTTCGACGATCTCGGCTCCGCGCTGCGTGCGGCGCGTGCAGACGCGAGGCCGGGTGAGACGCTGTGCGTCACGGGATCGCTCGCGCTGGTCGGCGAAGCTCGCGGGCTGCTCGGATTACCCGTTCCGGAGCGGCTCTGGGACTAGCGCGCCACGTGCCACTGGTCCGCGTTCCACGACGCGACGTCCCAGCCGTTGGGCGCGTAACCGAGGACGCGGATCCGGAAGGCGTCGTAGCGACCGCGGTCATAGAGCCAGATCGCGATCGCGCGCTCGTTGAGGATGCCGAGCACTTCGCCATAGAGATCGCGACGCCGGTCGAGCTCCAGCGTGCGACCGGCCTCGTCGAGAAGCCGATCGACACGCACGTCGCAAAAACGCTCGTAGTTGCTTCCGGCGCCGTTGTTCTCCGCGCGGGGGATCGCGTCACAACGATGCCGCTGCGCGAGATAGCTCTGCGGGTCGGGGCTCGTGACGCCGAGCCCCGCCTGCGCGAGCAGCAGATCGAAGTCGCCGCGCTTGCGTACGCCGCTCGACTGCCACGATCCGGTGAGAACGGCCGACGGGACGTTGGCGATGCGCAGCTCGACACCGATCGCGCGCCACTCGTCCACCAGGGTCTGCTCGATCTGCTCGCGCAGCTTGTTGCCGGTGGTGCTCACGACGCGTAGCGACAGCCGTTTGCCCTCTTTCGCGCGGATGCCGTCAGCCGCGCGCGGCCACCCCGCATCGTCGAGCAGCTTCGCCGCGAGGACCGGGTCGTAGCTCTCCTGCGCGATGCCGGTCCGCGCGGCCCAGCCGATCGGGATCTCGCTGCTCCCCGGCCGCGTGCGTCCATAGAGAAGCTTGTCGACGATGAGCGCCTTCGGCGTGGCCAGCACGAGGGCGCGCCGCACGGCGACCTCGCCGAGCACGGGATGCGGAGTCATCGACCCGGGTCGCAAGAGGTTGAAGGCGAGCGTCTCGACCGCCGGCGACGGCACGCTCGTGACGCGGACCTGTGGATCGGCCTCGAGCTCGACCGCATCGGCCTCGCTCAGACTGCCCGCCGCGTCCACCTCGCCCGCGCGGAGCTGCAGCTTCGCGGCCTCCACCGATGACACAAAGCGGAAGATCACGCGATCGAGGTACGGCCGGCCCGCGAGACGGTAGCGCTCGTTGCGCTCGGCGGTGACGTGATCGCCAGAGACGAACTCGGTGATGCGGAACGGACCGGTCCCGAGCGGGGCGCGTGCGAATGCGGCGACCGCGGCGTCGCTCGCCCCATCGAGCACGTGCTGCGGCAGCAGCGCGTCGAAGCGCGTGGCATAGGCCGCATCGATGGCGCGGTATCGGACGAGTGCCGTCCGATCGTCTGGCGTCTCGACGTCGGTCATGAGCTCGTACCCCTCGCGCGTCGTCACGCGTGGATCGGTCATCACCGCGCGCCAGGTGAAGCGCACGTCGGCGCTCGTGAGCGGCGTGCCGTCGGACCAGCGCAGGTCCGGTCGCAGCATCCATCGCACGGTCATCGTGCCTTCCGGCGTCAGACGTACCGCGCCGTTCGCGAGCGTCGGTACCTCCGCCGCGAGCACCGCGCGCGGGGACCCGTCCGGCGCCGCGGCGGTGAGGCCCTCGACGGCGAGCCGGTACACGAGCGCGTTGGTCTGCGTCCCGGTGGAGCGGAACGGATGGAGCGTCTCGGGCTCCTGCGCCGCGAACACGACGGTTCCCCCAGTGCGCGGCGCGGTCGGCGCGTCGGTGCGCGAGACGATCGTCGGCGCGCTGCATGCGCTCAGGCAGAGTGCCGCGGCCAACCAGATGCGGCCGCCGCGCCCGACCATCGGCGCGTGCATCACCAGGAAGGTGGTCACAGAATCCAATTTAGTGCCATACCTCACCGTGCCCGAGCTGCTAACGCGCGGGATAGACACGTTCGGCGACGCGCGCGCCCTCGTAACGCGCGACGGAGCGGAGAGCTTCCGAGAGCTCGGATCGCACGTGGCCGGCGTTGCCGTCGCGCTGCGCCGGATGGGCGTGCAGCCGGGCGACCGCATGCTTCTCGTCGCCCCGAATTCGGACGCCACCGTGCACGTATGGCTCGGCGCGATCGTCGCGGGCGTGTTCCCGGCCGCGGTCAATCCAGACCTGACCCTTCCCGAGCTCGCGTATCTCGCCGACGATCTCGATGCGGCCGCGATCGTGGCCGAAGGCACGCGTGCGCAACGCCTGGGGGCCGGGCTTCATCGTCGCTCGGCCGAGCTGCACGAGCTGGGCAGCGAACGGGCGTCGGACCTCGAGCCTGCTGCGTCGTCGGCGCTCGATCCCGCGGCGATCGTGTACACGTCGGGGACGACGAGCCGGCCGAAGGGCGTTCTCGTCCGGCACGCTGCGTACACCGAGACCGGAGTCTCGTTCCCTGGGTGGGTCGGCCTCACCGCTCGCGAGTCTCTCTGGGCCTGCCTGCCGTTGTTCCACATCAACGCGCAGGCCTACACCCTCATGACGTCGCTCGCGTACGGATACCCGGTCGCCGTGACGGAGCGGTTCCATGCGAGGACGTTCTGGACCGACGCACGCGACCTCGGCGTCACGTCGGTGAACGTCGTTGGCGCGATGGTCGCGATCCTCGCGCGACAGCCGCACGAGTCCTGGGTCCCCTCGGCGCTCAGGACGCTTTACGCGGCGCCCGCACCCGCGCCGGAGGAGCGCTCGTCGCTCGAAGAGCGATTCCGCGTGCGCATCGTCGGCGGCTATGGCATGAGCGAGAACACCTTCGGCTGCATCGAGAACGATGCGTCGCGCCGCAAGCCGCTCTGCATCGGACGGCCGCGGCAGCCGGCATCGGGTGCTTTCACGAACCAGCTGCGCATCGTCACGCCGGAAGGAGCCGAGGCACGGCCCGGCGAGATCGGCGAGCTCGAGTTCCGCAATGCGGTGATGACGCCCGGCTACTGGAACGCGCCGGATGTGACCGAGCGGTTGCTCGCCGGCGGGTGGCTGCACACCGGCGACGCGGGTCACGCGGACGCGGCCGGCGATGTGTTCCTCGACGGCCGCTACAAGGAGATGATCCGGCGCCGCGGCGAGAACATCTCGCCGGCCGAGGTCGAACAGGCGCTCCTGTCGCATCCCGCTGTCGCCGCGGCCGCGGTGTTCGGTGTTCCGTCCGAGTTGAGCGAGGAGGACGTCGCCGCCGTGGTGGTGCTGGTCAGCGCCGCGAGCGTCAGCGAGGCCGAGCTTCGGGACTGGGCCGCGCGCGGCCTCGCGCCGTACAAGGTACCGGCGACGATCGCGTTTCGCGAATCAATGCCGATGACCCCTACGATGCGTGTCGCGAAAGATGAGCTGAGAGCGGAGTACTTGAAGGAGCGGACTTGAGGACCGAAGTCGCGGCGCCGCAGTTCGAGCCGCCTTATCTGCATCCCGACTACCGAGCGACCGTCCTACGCGCGCCCGGTCAGCGGCTGGTGCGGCTGCCGGAAGAGTGGTTCCATCGCACCGCCGGTCCCGCGTTCGGCCGGATCCCGGTCAGTCCGTCGGACGCCGATCTCACGCGCCAGCACCAGGGCGAGCCGCTCGGCGAGCGGATCTTCGTGAGCGGGCGGATCATCCTCGTGACGCAGATGTATTTCCCCGGCGATCCGTTGATCCCGCTCGATCCGATCCTCCGATCGGTCGGCGACCGTGGCCGCGATCTGCTCGTCGCCCGCTTCGATCTCGAGACGACACGGCCGGAGTGGGCGCTTGGGTACCGCTGGGACATCGTCCTGCGGGGACGCGCCGCCACCCCGCGGGAGGTCTGATTCACGCGATGCCGGATCAGCGTGCGCCGACACCATCACAGACCGTCGGTCCGTTCTTCGGCTTCGCGCTGCCGTTCGCCGGTGACGCGGATGCGAGCGCCTCCGCGCCGCTGCGCATCCAGGGACAGGTGTTCGACGGCGCCGGCGCGGTGGTGCCCGACGCGATCCTCGAGCTCTGGCACAGTGACGCCTTCGTGCGCTGCGCCACCGACCCTGTGGGACGCTACCGCGTCACTCTCCCGCGACCGCGCGCGACAGCCGGACCGGACGGCTCGAGGCAGGCGCCGCATCTGGAGGTGAGCGTGTTCGCGCGCGGCCTCCTCCGCCATCTCGAAACGCGCATCTATCTTCCCGACGAGGAAGCGGCCAACGCGGCGGATCCGATGCTTGCGCTGGTCGATCCAGCACGACGGGACACGCTCGTCGCGCGCCGCGAGGGCGCTGCTCTGCGCTTCGACATTCGCCTGCAGGGTGTATCCGAGACGGTCTTCTTTGCCCTCTGACCGGCTGTTCGGGCCTAGCCTCACGACGCCCGAGATGTCCGCCGCCGTCGGTGAAGACGCCTGGCTCGCTGCGATGCTGCGTTTCGAAGCGGCGCTCGCCGCGGCGCAGGCGAAGGAAGGACTGATCCCGGTCGATGCCGCGACCGCGATCCGAGCAGCGTGCGAACCGGCTCGCTTCGACATCGCGGCGATCGGACGCGATGCGGTCGCCTCGGCGACGCCGGTGGTCCCACTGGTGGACGCGCTGCGACGCGCTGTTGGCGCGAAGGCCGCGGAGTTCGTACACCGGGGCGTCACGAGTCAGGACGCCATCGACACGGCGATGATGGTCGTCTCCCGCGACGGTCTCAATCTCGTGATCGTCGATCTCGCAGGCCTCGCGTCGCGCTGTGCCGCGCTCGCCCAGCGCCACCGGAAGACGCCGATGGCGGGCCGCACGCTTCTGGTGCGGGCGCGCCCGATCACCTTCGGGTTCAAGGCGGCGACCTGGCTGGTCGGCGTCGTCGAAGCCCGTGGTCGCTTGGTCGAGCTCCGCAGCAGTCGGCTGGCCGTGCAGCTCGGAGGCGCGGTCGGGACACGCGACGCGTTCGGCGCCGCAGGCGAGGCGATCCAGGCGCAGATCGCGCGCGAGCTCGGGCTCACCGAGGCGCAGCCGCTGCCATGGCACGCGAACCGCGGCCGCGTGGCCGAGATCGGCTCGGCGCTCGCGATCGCCGCCGGGGCCGCCGCGAAGATCGCGCTCGACGTGATCCTGCTCTCGCAGACCGAGGTCGGCGAGGTCGCGGAGGCCGCACCCGGGCGATCGTCCGCGATGCCCGAGAAGCGCAACCCGGCCCATGCCGTTGAGGCGCGCGCCGCGTTCGCCGGTGTCGTTGCTCAGGCGGGCGTGCTGGTAGCAGCGGTGGCCGGCGAGCACGAGCGATCGGCCGGCGCCTGGCAATCTGAGTGGCCGGCACTGTCCGAGGCCTTCCGGCTCACGGCGGGCGCCGTCGCGCGGGCGGCCGACGCCATCACCGATCTGGGGGTCGACGAGAACCGGATGCTCGCGAACCTCGCGCCCGGCGACGTTGGTGACGTCGAGTCCGCGGGCGCGCTGGTGGACCGCGCGCTCGCGTTCTATCGAACGCAGGAGGAGAAGCGATGAGCGACGAGGAGCTCGATCGTGGGATGAAGATCCGCCGCACCGTTCTCGGAGACAAGTACGTGGATCAGGCGGTCGCGAAGCGCACGGCGTTCACGGCGGACTTCCAGGATCTTCTCACGCGCTACGCGTGGGGAGAGGTGTGGACGCGACCGGGCCTCGATCGTCGAACACGCTGCTGCATCACCGTGGCGATGCTCGTCGCGTTGAACCGCGACGAGGAACTGGCGCTCCACGTGCGCGCGGCGCTCGACAACGGCGTGACGGCGGAGGAGCTGAAGGAGGTGTTGCTGCAGTCGGCGGTCTACTGCGGGGTCCCCGGGGCTAATGCCGCGTTCCGCGTCGCGTCCGAAGTGCTCGCGCGCCGCTAGCGATCGGCGCGATTCAGCCCCAGACCTCGCGCGCGGTCTCGACGATGAGCTCCAGCTTCGCCTTCTGCTCGTCCGACGTCAATGCGTTGCCCTCGACCGTCGAGGAGAAGCCGCACTGCCCGCTGAGGCAGAGGTGTTCGAGCGGCACGTATTTTGTGGCCTGGTCGATCCTTCGCTTCAGGTCGTCCTTCTTCTCCAGCTCGCCGCGCTTGGTGGTCACCAGGCCGAGCACGACGACCTTTCCCTTTGGCACGAAGCGCAGCGGCTCGAACGTACCGGAGCGCGCATCGTCGTACTCCAGGAAGAAGGCGTCGACCCCGAGCCGACCGAACACCGCCTCCGCGACGTAGTCGTAGCCGCCCGAAGCGGCCCACGACGACCGGAAGTTCCCGCGGCACGAATGCGTGCAGATCGTCATGCCTGCGGGCCTGTTCCGGCGGCGAGGTCGTGATAGAAGGAGTCGAGGTCGGGATAGACCTTCTCGTCGATCGAGGCACGCCCTCCGCGGTAATGGACCATGCTCGGACTCGGGATCGTGAGCTTCGGTCTGTTCTTCGTGACCGACTTCAGGAACGTAAAGTCTTCGCCGAAGATCGTGCGGTCGAGCCGGAGCTTTTCACCGATATGCAGGGCCGCCGGGGTGAACTCGATCACGCCCTTCTCGTTGCGGAACTGCACCGCCATGTGGCCGGCGGTCTTCTCGATCCCGCCGATCTGGTAGATGAAGTCCATGTGCCACGAGGCGCGGCGGAACTCGCCGTCGGTCGCGGAGCGCAGTCCGACGTCCTCCTGCATCCTCACGACCCTGCGAATCGCCTCGTCCTCGATCGCGCGCAGCTGGGCCGCGTCGATGCGGCCCTGCGCGCGATCCTCGCGGGCGCGCAGGAGCTCGGGCGGGCGCAGGAGGCTGCCGACGTGGTCGGCGCGGAACGGTGGAGCGGTCCGTACCGTCATCGCGCCCAAGACTAGACTCGCGGCCATCCACGGGTGGGGAGGCAGCGCATGAAGCGTCGAGAGTTGATCAAGAGGGCGGCCGTCCTCGGTGGCACTGCGGCGGGAGGCTCGCTCCTGGCGGCGTGCGCTCCGCCGGCCGCCGCGCCCAGCGCCGCGCCGACCGTGGCGGTGGCGACCGCATCGCCGACTCCGAAGCCGATCCGCACGCTCAAGGTCGGCTATCTGCCGCTCACCGACTTCCTCGGCATGTACGCCGCGATCGAGCAGGGCTACATGGCCGACGAAGGCCTGAAGCTGGAGCTGACGGCAATGGCGGGCGGCGCCACGATCATCCCGGCCATCGTCGGCGGATCGCTCGATTTCGGGATCTCGAACTACGTATCGGTCATAGTTGCGAACGGCCAGGGGATCAAGATCAAGGCATTCAGCGACAGCGCGTACGGCAGCAAGGCCAGCCCGCCGTTCGCGATCATCGTGAAGAAGGGCAGCGCGATCAAGACCGCGAAGGACCTGAATGGGAAGAAGGTCGCGGTGAACACGCGCAACGGCATCGTCCATGTCGGCGTGATGGAATGGATCGAGCGCAACGGCGGCGACCCCGCGACCGTCCAGTACGTCGAGCTGCCGTTCCCGCAGATGCCGCCCGCGATCACGAACGGGTCGGTCGACGCAGCCGCTGCGACCGAGCCCTTCGTGACCGTCTCGACCTCCCAGGATGCCACCGTCCTGTCGTATTACCTCACCGACCTCCGCGACCCTTGCGCCATCTCCGGGTTCATCTCGACCGACGATTGGATCACCAAGAACCGCGACGCCGCTGCGGCCTTCCACCGCGCCAACACCAAGGGCATGGACTGGGTCTCCAAGAACGACAAGACCGCCCGCGAGTATGCCGCCAAGTACGCGAACCTCGACCCCGCCATCGCCGCCAAGATCAATCTCGCGACGCTCCGTAGCACGCCGCTCGTCGATGCGGTGCAGTTCTGGGTCGACATGGCGAAGAAATGGGGACTGCTCGACAAGAATTCGACGCTGAAGGCCCAAGACCTCTTCGTGACGTTCTAGCGCACCAGTGAGCGTGCTCCTCGACGTACAGGGGGTCGGAAAGGCGTTCCCGACCCCGGATGGGTCGTCGCTGCGCGTGCTCGACGCGATCTCGTTCGGCGTGACCGAAGGCGAGTTCGTCTGCGTCGTCGGGCCGTCAGGCTGCGGAAAGACGACGCTGCTTCAGATCATCGGCGGCCTCCTTCCGCCGACCGACGGTCGGGTCGTCGTGGATGGCGAGGCCATCACCGCGCCGCAGAAGCAGATGGTGGTCGTCTTCCAGCAGTACACGAAGTCGCTCCTGCCCTGGCGCACGGTCGAGGGCAACGTGCAGTTCGCGCTCGAGAACCTGCCGCTTGATGCCGCCGCGCGCGCTGATCGCGTCGCGCGAAATCTGAAGACCGTGGGCCTCGAGGGCTTCGAGCGCTACCACCCCTACCAGCTGTCCGGCGGGATGCAGCAGCGTGTCGCCATCGCACGCGCGCTGGCGCGCGAGCCGCAGATCCTGCTCATGGACGAGCCGTTCTCGAGCCTGGACGCGATGACGCGGCAAGGGCTGCAGGATCTGCTCCTCGGCCTGTGGCGCGAGTTCCGCAAGACCGTGGTGTTTGTGACCCACGACATCGAGGAAGCGGTCTACCTCTCGTCGTCGATCGTGCTGCTCCGCGGGCGCCCGAGCCACGCGGTCGAGCGCCTCAGGAACGAGCTGCCCTATCCGCGCGACCAGCTCGCGACGCGCGAGGACCCGCGCTTCCTGGGTCATCGCCGGCATCTGCACGAGCTGATCGGAACGGCGGCGACCCGTGGGTAGAACCGCGCGGCTGCGACTGGGCGGGTTCGCCGTGCTGGTGGTGTTGCTCGTGCTGTGGGAGATCGCGTCACGTGCGGCTCTGGTGAATCAGATCTATGTCCCACCGGTGTCCAAGATCGCCTCGGAGCTGTGGCGACTCCTATTGAATGGCGAGCTTCTGCGACATCTGGGCACGAGCGCCGTGCGGTTCGGACTCGGATACCTCATTGCGATCGTGCTCGGCCTCGGCATCGGTCTTGTGATGGGGTATTTCCGGGCTGGCTACCTGCTTCTCGAGCCGCTCATCGAGCTCCTCCGGCCATTGCCGCCTCCCGCGATCGTCCCGATCGCGATCCTCTTCCTGGGGATCGAGAACCAGATGAAGGTGTTCGTCATCGCCTTCGCCTGCTTCTTCCCGATCGTCGTGAACACGGTCCAGGGCGTCGCGGGCGTCGACCGGGTACTCCTCGATACCGCGCGGACCTTCGGCCTGACGACGCGTGAGATCCTCTGGAAGATCGTGCTGCCCTCGGCGTCGCCGAGCATCGTCGCGGGGATGCGCATCGCGCTCGCGATCGCCCTGATCCTCACGGTGATCTCCGAGTTCGTCGGACTCACCGACGGGATCGGCGGCTTCATTCTGGACATGGAGCGCTCCTTCCACATCCCTGAGATGTACGCGGGGATCTTCACGCTCATGGTCGTCGGATACCTGTTGAATCGCCTCTTCGTGGTCTTCGAGTCTCGCACGCTCGCCTGGTACTTCGGCCAGTCACGCCGCGCGCAGGAATAATTTTCGGCCGCGCTTAGACGATCACTGATAGGTCCCGAGACGCCTGACCGCCTCTTGGGCGAATGACTGGTCGACGATCTTCGCCATGTCGAGCGCCTTCGTCTGCGTGCCCTTCGCCACGAAGTACTTCTGCGCGGCGTCGAGGCTGTCGACGTTCACCTTGCCATTCGGATCGATGCCGGGAAGGACCACGCGTGCGATGAGCGTGGCGTCGAGCTTCGTGGCCTTCGCGATGATGTCGATCGCCTCGGTGCGCTTCGCGAGGTCCTTCTTGTCGAACGCATCGGCGTAGAAGCGCGCGCCCTTGAGGTACGCGACCATGAATCGCGTCGCCGCATCCTTGTCCTGCGCGAACTTCTCGGAGTAGAGGATCACCGCGGTCTGCTCGCCGGGCACGATGGTGTCGGTGCGCGTAAGAAGCACGCCGGTGGCTGCGTCGAGGATCCGCGTCGCGGTCGGCTCGGTCGGAAGCGCGACATCGATCGCGCCGTTCGCGATGGCCGGGACCATGTCCGGGAATGCGAGCGGGACGACCTCGACGTCTTTGATCGTGAGGCCGCCGGTCCGCAGGTAGGCGTCGAGCGAGTACTCGGGAACGATGTCACGCGCCGCGATCGAGATCTTCAGGCCCCGCATGTCCTTCGCGGACTTCACGGTGTCGGCGAGGCCCTTGCGCACGATGACGGCCTCGTAGCCGTGACCCGGCGTCAGGCTGCCCTTGTCGGCGACGATGCGCAGCTGGACGCCGCGATCAACCGAGTTGTAGAGGCCGGCGCTGGGTGCGCCGCCGCCCGCTTGCAGGTCGTTCGTGCCGAGCGGCGCAACCATCTGGGCCGCCGACGTGAACGGGACCGACTCTAGGGTGATCCCTTGCTCCTTGAAGTACCCCTTGGCGTCCGCGATGAAGATCGCGGCGTCCGACACGCTGCCGACCTGGCCGAACCTGACGGTGACCGGTGTTGAGGTGGCGGTGGGCGTCGCTGTGGCGCTCGTCGCCAGAGAAGGGGAGGGCGAGGGCGACGCGGTGCCCCCACACGCGACGAACGTCAGAACGGTCGCGAAAGCGATCGCCGAGAGCGACTTCATCGTTCCACCCCCTTGGATTCCGCGCGGAGTGTACGCGCGGGGATGTGGAGGACCGTGCGCGCATTCTCTTCATCGATCCGCTTGCGGTCGGACGCCGAAAGGCCGATCGCGTCGAGATTCGCGATCGTCTCGCGGATGAACTGCGGACCCTTCTCGGGATCGAACGGCATGTCGGAGCCGAAGAGGATGTGGTCCACGCCGAAGAAGTCGATCGCGCAGCGCAGCGCGTGTTCCGCGCCGAAGAGCGCGGTATCGCCATAGAACATCTTGTAGTAGTTGTACGGCCGCTTCGTGAGACGTTTTGCGACCTGCGAGAGATCTTCGTCCGGCGTCCGCTGGCCGAACTGGTCGAGCCCCGGGCCGATCCGTCCCGCGAAGTGGGGCACCATGCCGCCGGCGTGGTGCGTGAGGATACGCAGACTCGGGTAACGGTCCAGGTGCCCCGAGAAGATGAGACGTGACATGAAGAGCGCGGTCTCGTACGGCCATCCGAAGACCCACCACATCTCGTACTTCGAGCGGTCCTCACCCAGGTAGTCCGGAAAGCGCGCGGTCCGCGCGGGGTGGACCCAGATCGCACGATCGAGCTCGGCCATCCGCGCGAAGAGCGGCTCGAACCGCGGATCGTCGAGCGGGAGATCGTTGACGTTGGTGAAGATCTGCACGCCGAGCGCGCCCAGGTCGTTGATGGCACGCTCGGCCTCACGCACCGCGGCATCGGGATCGTTCATGGGTAGCGACGCGGAGAACCCGACGAAGCGGTCCGGATAGCGTTGGACGAGTTCGGCCATCTCGTCGTTCGCGAGGCGCGCGAGATCGCGGGTCACGTCCGGTCCTCCGAACGCCTCGATCGGTGGCGACGAGAGTGTGAGCACCTGCACGTAGCCCTCGAACCGATCCATGATCCGGAACCGCACCTCGAGGTCGTACAGGCACGGCACCGCCCGGGTGCGCTTCTGCATGTAGGACGCGGGCCCACTTGCGATGGCGTTCATTCGATCGAAGTACTTGCGCGGCATGATGTGGGGAAAGGCATCGATCTTCACCGCCGCGCATGGTCGGCACCGCTCACGCGACGGTCAAGTCGACCTATGCTCCGCGTCGTGAGGCTCGCGTCCGCCACGGAAGCGAAGGTGAGCATTCGCGCCCTGCGAAAGGATTTCGTCGTTCGCGGGCGCACCATCGAAGCGCTCGCGCCGGCCAACCTCGACGTGCGCGCGGGCGAGTTCATCGCGGTCGTCGGCCCATCCGGCTGCGGAAAGACGACGCTGCTGCGGATCTTGGCGGGACTGGAACGAGCGACCGCCGGCGAGTTTGCGGTGCAACGGGAAGTGGGCAGCGATCGTCCGCTGAACGCGATGGTCTTTCAGGAGCAGAGCATCTTCCCGTGGATGTCGGTGCGCGACAACGTCGCGTTCGGACTGAAGGCGCGGGGCATGTCGAAGCGTGACCGTCGAAGGGCGGTCGAGCCGATGATCCAGACCGTCGGCCTTGCAGGCTTCGAGGATGCCCTCCCGCATCAGCTTTCCGGCGGGATGAAGCAGCGCGTCGCGCTCGCGCGCGCGTTCGTGATGGACCCCGAGGTCCTACTCATGGACGAGCCGTTCGCCGCGCTCGACGAGCAGACGAAGCTCGTGCTGCAGGGAGAGCTGCTGCGGATCTGGGAGGGGACGCGCAAGACCGTGCTTTACGTCACGCACTCGATCGACGAGGCGATCGTGTTGGCTGACCGCATCGTGGTGCTCTCCGCACGACCGGGACACATCGTCGACATGGTCGACGTCGGTGCGATATTCGCCAGGCCACGCGACGTCGAGCGCGTGCGGTCCAGCCCTCAGTACGGCGAACTGTTCGCGCGGGTGTGGTCACACCTGCGTTCGTCAGCCGTCGCCGCAGCGCGAGAGGCGGCCACGTAGTTCGCTATCGCGCGCTGTCGGTACTTTCGCCGGTCGCGCTCCTGGCGATCTGGGAGGCGGGCGCGATCGTGGGGGTCGTTGACACGCGGTTCTTCCCCGCACCGACGAAGATCTTCGGCGCGCTGTGGGAGCTCGTCCGGAGCGGCGAGATGCTGGGGCACGTCGCCATCAGCCTTCAGCGGATCCTCATCGGGTTCATCCTCGGCGCGGTCCCGGGGATCGCGATCGGACTCGCGGTCGGCCTTTTTCCGGTCGCGCGCGCGATCTTTCAGCCTCTTGTCGACGGGCTCTTCCCGATCCCCAAGATCGCGCTCCTTCCGATGATGATCATGCTGTTCGGCATCGGCGAGGGGTCGAAGTACGCGATCATCGCCATCGCCGTCGTGTTCCTCGTCCTCATCAACACCGAGACCGGGGTGCGGAACATCGACCGCATCTACTTCGATGTCGGACGGAACTACGGCGCGAGTCAACGCATGTTCTTCACCGACATCGCGCTGCCCGGCGCTCTCCCGCTGATCATGGCCGGGCTCAAGCTCGGCATGGGCGTCGCGCTCATCGTGATCGTGTCGGCCGAGTTCGTCGGCGCGAAGAGTGGGATCGGCTACTTCATCTGGAACTCGTGGAGCATCTTCCAGGTCGAGTGGATGTACGCAGGGCTCATGGTCACGGCGATCCTCGGCTTCGTCGGCGCGCTGATGTTGGGCGCGCTCGAGCGTCTCCTTGTCCCGTGGAAGGGGACGCCGCGCGCCTGAGCATCAACTCCTGCGCCTACGGGCGTGACGGTCGCCGAGACGACCGCCACGCCACGCTACGGTGCTGCTTAGTTCCCGCCGGCCGTGACGGCGACCTTCGCTTTCTTGTACGACGCGCCGACGACGTCCGCGCCGCTGGACTTGAGGGCATCGGCGGCCTTCTTCGCGAGATCGTTGCGGTAGGCGGCGTCGCTCGGCTTGCTCTTGAGGACCTCATACGTCGTAGAGATCGACGCCGTCTGGTCCCAGGCGGCCTTGTCGACCTGACCGATGCCGTTCGGGGACGGCCAGATCAGCGCGTTGATCTCGTTCAGCTGCCAGGTCATGTGTCCCTTGCCCAGCGTGGTGCCGGCCTTGAGGACGATGTCGACGCACTCCGTCTGGTTGTCGCGGCAGAACACCCAGCCCTTGAACGACGCCTGAAGGAACTTCGTCGCAATGTCCTCGTTCCCTGACTTCTTCAGCCACGAGTCGCGAACGAAGATGTGGTCCTGGAGCATCGCGGTGCCGACCGCGTTGAAGTCGATCACGTTGAGCTCTTCCGGCTGGTACAGCTGACCGGTCTTCGGGTTCTTCTGCTCGAGGACCTGCGCGTACTCGTTGTAGATCATGGCCTGTGCAGCGTCGACCTGGTCGTTGAGAAGGAGCGACATATCGAACGGCTGCTTGACGATCGTCACGTCGCTCGCCTTGTTCGGATCGATCCCAGCCTTCCGCATGGCCGCGTAGAGCTCGGGCTCGTTACCGAAACCCCAGGTGCCGACCTTCTTGGCCTTCCAGTCCTCGGGCTTCGTGATGTTCTTCCCCTTGAACGAGACCTCGAGCGTGCCTGAGCGCTGAAAGACCTGCGCGATGTTCACGAGGTCCGCGCCCGCCTCGCGCGAGGCGAGCATCTTCGGCACCCACGCGATGCCGAACTCGGCGCCGTCGGATGCCACGACCTGCTGAGGAACGATGTCCGGCCCGCCCTGCTTGATCTCCACATCGAGGCCGACGTCCTTGTAATAGCCCTTCGCCGCCGCGGCGTAGTAGCCGGCGAACTGCGACTGCGCGACCCATTGGAGCTGAAGTCGGACCTTCGTGGTGCCGCCCGGCGCGGACGCGCCGGCGCACGCACCGAACACCAGAGCGGCGATCATCCCGAGTGCGAAGACACGAGTCGCCCGCATGACGTACCTCCCTCGCGAGCTGCCTGTCACTCCGGGCCGCTCTCACGCATCGGGCGAGCGTGCCGAGGCGTGCCACGGGATGGCCAGGCGCTCGAGCGCCAGGATGATAACGAAGAAGGCGATGCTCGCGGCCGAGGCGACGACGACGGCCGCCCACGCGTTCGCAAAACGGAAGAATGCCGCCTCCGTGATGATGTATTGGCCCAGCACCGACTGCGCGCCGCCGAAGTATTCCGCCACGATCGCGCCGATGAGGGCGAGCGTCGCGCTCACCTTGAGCGCGGTGAGAACGAAAGGCAGCGAGTTCGGGATGCGGAGCCGCAGGAGGATGCCGAGCTCGCTCGCCGCGTAGGAACGCATGAGCTCGAGCGACGCGGGATCGACGAGCGTCAGACCCCGAACGGTGTTGATCATGATCGGGAAGAACACGAGCACGGCGACGACCATCATCTTCGACAGCGGATTCAACACGCCGAACCAGTTGTTCATGATCGGCGCGAACGCGATGATCGGGACCGAGTTGGCGGCGATCGCGAATGGCATGAGCGCGCTGCGCGCCGTCGTCCAGCGCGCGGTCGCGAGGGCCACGACGATCGCGGCCACGCCGCCGATCGCGAAGCCGCCCACGGCTTCGTACAGCGTGCTCGCCGCCGCCGCGCCGAGCTCGTCTCGGTGCTCGAGGAGCGCGCTGACGATCGCGCTGGGCGCCGGCAGCAGGAACTGCTTGACGGAGAACGCGCGCACGACGAGCTCCCATCCGGCGAGCACGCAGACGAAGATCGCGGCCGCCGGCAGGTATTGACGCAGCCGGCGGCTCACGACGTGTCGGTCGCGGCGTGAGTGTCGCGACGGCGCAGGCTCTCGCGGACGCGCGTCACCAGCCCGAAGTAGCGCGGATCCTCGCGCGTCAGGTCGTTGCGTGGCTGCGGGAGGTCCACGTCGATGATGTCCACGATCCGGCCCGGTCGTGGCGACATCACGACGACGTGCGTCGAGAGGAACACCGCCTCGGGGATGCTGTGGGTGACGAACACGACGGTCGTCCCCGTCTTCTGCCAGACGCGCAGGAGCTGCAGGTTGAGGCGCTCGCGTGACATCTCGTCCAGCGCGCCGAACGGCTCGTCCATGAGAAGGAGAGCGGGTTCGAAGCTGAGCGCCCGCGCGATGGCCACCCGCTGCTGCATACCGCCGGACAGCTGCCACGGGTAATGACGCTCGAAACCGTCGAGCTCCACCAGGGCGAGCATCTCGGTCGCGCGACGCTCGCGCTCCGCCTTAGGCAGCCGTCCGAGCTCGAGCGGTAGCTCGACATTCCGCTGCACGCTGCGCCAGTCGAACAGCACCGGCGCCTGGAAGACGATCCCGTAGTCGCGCGCCAGTCTCGCGAGATGCGCGCTCTTCCCATTCACGGTGATCGTTCCTGACGTCGTCGGCGTCAGATCCCCGATCAGGCGGAGGAGGGTGGATTTTCCGCAGCCCGATGGTCCGATGAGCGAGACGAACGCTCCACGCGCGATGTCGAGCTCGATGCCCTCGAGCGCGACGGTCCGCCTATCGCCATCCGAGAACACCTTATGGACCGCGCTCAGCGAGACGACGGTGCTCGCCGCCGGCGCGCGGCCCCGGTCCAACGCGTCGCTCACGCGTTGATGGGCCGCGAACGCCCGCGCAGCCACGCTGCCTCCGCGGCGGTCACCACCAGGAAGAAGCCGATGCCGATGACCGATGCGACCAGGATCGCCGCCCACAGCTTCGGCGGCCCCGAGATGTAGTACTGGTTGAAGTTGAGGATCGCGCCGCCGAGTCCGTCACGGATGCCGCTGGGAAGCTCGCCGATGATCGCCCCGACAATGCTCGCCGTCGCGGCCACCTTCAATGCGGCGAACAGGTACGGTGCCGCGGCGGGTAACCGCACCTTGAGCAGCACGTCGCGGCGTGAAGCCGCGTACGAAGACATGAGCTCCAGCGCCCGCGGGTCGGGCGAGCGAAGTCCTCGGATCCCGGCGATGGTGACAGGGAAGAACGTCAGATACGCCGAGATGACCGCGACGGACAGCCATCCCGCCTGGAGCCAGATGACGACCATCGGCGCGATGGCGATGATCGGGACGGTCTGCGACGCCACGACGTAGGGGACGAGCGCTCGCTCGAGGAGCGACGAATGCACGAACACGACGGCGAGGACGAGCCCGAGCAGCGCACCGAACACGAAGCCGCCCACCGCTTCGCTCAGCGTGAAGCCGGCCGCGGCCGCGAGCACCGCGCCGAGCGGGGGACCATTGCGCTGGGCGGGCTCGACGAACGCGGTAGCGATGTCCCAGACGTGCGGCATGTTGAGGTCGCGCGCGATGGTCCAGTCGAACGGTGGGCGCCACTCGCCCAGCGGATCGCCGCCGAGCAGCTTGACGCCTTCCCAGATCGCGACGAGACCGAGCACGAAGAGCACGAACGCGCGCGGCCGAGCGAGCCGGGACATGGCGGGCAGTCTACGGACGGTACGAGAGAAGCTCGCTCAGTCCGATGTACCCAAGCTCGCGCAGACGGCCATGCGCCGGCCGCCGACCACCTTTCGCCGCGGCCAGCTCCTCGCGGATGGCGTCCGCGAACGCGCCGAGCATCGGCGCGGCTGCCGCGCGCGCGTCGTAATTCGCGAGGAGCGGAGCGAGGTCGTTCCAGCGCCCGAGCAGCGCGTAGCAGATCGCGAGGTGTATCCCGAATGGGTCCCAGATCTGTCGATCGACCCGCGGAACGTCCTTGCCGTAGGCCGGAGCGCCGGCGGCGACGAGCTGGTCATGCCCGGTCATGAGCTTGGGCAGCATCAGAATGCTGGCTAGCGTCGCCGGCGCTTCAGTCACCATCCGCCCCGCAAGCTCTTCCAGACGCGGTGACTGGATCCGCCCGCGCGCGAGCTCCCCAGTAGCAGCTTGTCCGAGCGCCGCCGCGCCGATGAGGCAAAAACCAGCCGTCGGGTTCGCGTCCACGAGGCGCTCCACGTCGCGCGCGACCGATGCAAGGCCTTCCCAGTCTCCGCGACCGAACAGCACAAGCGCCGTACTGCCGAGCGCGTGTTGCTGCGTATGCGCACTGGCGGACGCGCTTATCCCGGCGAGTCGAGCCGCAAATCGTTCGGCGCCATCGAGGTCACCCTCATTGAAGGCGAGTAACGTTCGCCACATGACAGCTTCGGGCTCGTTCAGTGGTATCCCACGCGCCGCCCGCGCCAGAGCTTCGTCGAGCAGAGATCGAGCCGACTCGGTGCGTCCCAAGAGATTCTCAGCCTGAGCCAGGCGCGAGAGCGCGTCGGTATACGCCGCCTCGTCCGACGCGGAACGGATCAATTGCAAGGCCTCCGTCGTAGGGGCGACATCGTCGTCGTGCAGCGCGCGCATCGTGAGGATGCGCGCAAGACCCAGGCTGTCCTTCGCAGCTCGCGCGACACGTTCGCCTTCTGCGAGGAGCCGCGACACCTCCACGTCCTTCGGCAGCTCGCGGAAGTACCCGTAATTGAAGATGCGTACCTCCAACATGTCGGCGTAGAGGGCCGCTGGCGGCTCTGATCCGGCGCGTCGATACGCCTCGATCGCGGCTAGACGATGCGTCCACGCTTCATCTCCGCGCGCATTGCGGTGGAATGCCATTCCGACTGCCGCCTCGGCCTCCGCGATGTCATGCGGATCGTCGGCGAGCGTCATGGCACGCGTCGATATCTCGAGCGCGCGCTCCTGCGCGTTGCGCGCGATGAGTCGCGCCGCCGCGGCGAGGTGCGTGCGGAGGGCTTGCTTCCGCAGCCCCGCGCGTTCAAGAGGATCCGCCCACACCCAGCCTGCGTCCGTGTCGCCCATCGCCCGCCACCAGTGGTGGGCCCGCGCTTCGACATCGTCGGTGCTGAGGCCATCGCGCGCGTAACGAGCGTGAAGTCGAAGTCGCTCCTCCGCTGTCAACCGACCGTACGTGACGTCGTGGACCAGCACGTGATGGAAGCGGTACGAGCGCCCGGCGGGTTCGATGAAGCGGAGATGGGACAGCCGACCGAGCGCCGCCGCCACCTCGGCGGGCTCGCTTTCAGTCAGCAGCGCAGCGTCGCGAACGCTGAACGTGTCGCCCACGACCGCTGCCTGCTGTAACAGCTGGCGATCGGCCGAGGGCAGCTCATCGAGACGGGCGCCGATCACCGCCTGCACTGTCATCGGCACGTTGGGGCTGGCGAGATGCGCGCGTGCGAGCTCGACGATGAACAGCGGATTCCCCTGCGCGCGCTGAATGGCCTCTTCGTCCACATCGCTCGCGCTGCGCGCGAGCGCGACGGCCTCGGACTGGCCGAGCGGTCCGAGTTCGATCTCCAAGCGGCTCGTGCCGGGGCGGAAATGCACACTGCCGGCGAACTCCGGCCGCGCCGTCGCGAGGACCATGAGGCACGCCGAAACGCCATCGGATACGCGATCGATGAGACGCAAGATCAGCGCGTCAGCCCAGTGAAGGTCCTCGACCCAGACGATGACCGGTCGCCGAGCGGCGAGGGCGTCGAGGTAGCGCTGCCACGCGCTGGTGAGCACCTCGCGCTGCTCCAGACGCGGAAGCGCGACAACGCGCGGATCTACAGTCACTCCGACGCTGTGCGCAAGGGCGGACGCAACTGCCTCGACGTCGATGGCGTCGGGGAGTAGCGCCTTCACTCGGTCAGCGATCGATGTCGCGGTGGGATCGTGGACGTCCGAGGCGATGAGCTGGCGGAGCGGCGTCTCGGCGCCGCTTTCTTCACCCGGGCGGCATCGTGCCTCGAGGATCGTCGCCTTCGCGCGAAGGGGCGCGACCAGCTCGTTCGCCAGCCGGCTCTTTCCCTGACCGGGCGGACCGATGATGAGCGCGAGCCTCGCTTGTCCGGCGCAGACGCCGCCGTACGCGGCATTCAGCAGATCGAGCTCGCGCTCGCGTCCGATGAACGGCAGGGCGGATCGTCCGCCCCCCGCGATCCGGATGAGCGGCCAGGCCATGACCTCATCGAAGCCCTTCGGCCTGAGCCGCTGCGTGAGGCCGAATTCCGCGACGTACTCCGTGGCTGCGTGGCAGTTCGGCCCCACGAGGACCTGCCCCGGTTCCGCGAGGGACTGGAGGCGCGACGCGAGGTTCACGCATTCGCCCACCGCCATCCGCTCGCGATCATGCTGCGTCGCACCGAGATCGATCAGTGCTTCTCCGGTCTCGATGCCGGCACGGATGCCGATCGGCGTGCCCGACTCGGCTGCCCAACGCGTGCAGGCGGACGCCGCGCGAAGCGCTCGCTCTGGATCATCGGCGTGCGACGTTGGCGCCCCGAACAGCACGAAGACGGCGTCGCCGACGAACTTCTCGATCGTTCCTCCGCGCGCTTTTATGAGGTCGCTCATCGCGCGGAACGCGTCGTCGACGAGCCGCTTCATGCGTTCGGGCCCGAGGTCTCGTGTGAGTGCCGTCGACGCGACGATGTCGATGAAGAGACAGGTGACGAGCCGCCGCTCGGCGTGGGCCTCGGTCACAAGCGGCGATACTGGCCCGGCGGTCCATGACAAGCAAGCACTAACGAGCTTGCGCTCGTGCTCAGCGCACGTCACAGGCCGGCCGCATCTCACCGCGGTCGGCGCACTCTGGCTCGACGGAAAGATCTACTTCACGACCGGCGCCGGCACGCGAAAGCGTCGCAACCTTACGGAGAACGCGAACTGCGTCATCTCCATCTCGCTGAAGGGACTCGACCTCGTGGCCACGGCCGAGCCGAACGGGGCGACCCGCTTCGCCGCGGGATCCTAGAGGAGCCCGACCTCCACGCGAAGGTCACGATCGAGGATCGAAGCGAGCCGCTCGACCTCTGCCTTGAGCTGCGTCCGTGGCGGAGTACCGGCTTGCTTGAACCAACCGACGCGCACCTCGTTCCCGTCGAGCTCCCATGTGCCTTTCACGCTGCCACCGGCGACGACGATGGGCGCGATCCAGCCGGCCTGTCTGCTGACGGCCCTCCGCCGCTTCGCGGGCACGACGTGGGTGTCCTCGGTACCCGGACCCAGCACGTACTGATCGAAACCCGGCAGCAGCCGCACGGTCTTGCTCGGTCTCGCAGCGGCGAGCTCGTCGACGTGCTCCGCGAGGATGTATCTGCGTTCGCCGTCAACTTCGATCTCGGCGAGGCGGGCCCCAAGGGCGCTGAACCACGTTCTTATATGGCGCGCGCTGACGCGACCGCCGCTCAGCCAATTGCGGAAGTTCTCGATCGTCGCCGGCCCGTAGGCAGCGAAGTACGCGACGATCACGAACGGCGCCGCCTCGTCCGGTGCGAGAACACCCGCCCACCGCGAGCTCGCGGCCTGCGGGCGCATGAAGGTCACGCGGGTGCCCCGGTTGGGTCCGAAGCACAGATCCCCCTGCCAGGCCAGAGGCTTGAGCAGCGTCCCCCATCCTGATCGAAGGGCTTCGCCGATGTGCGTCAGTCCGCGCTGGGCGACGACCGCGGCGATCAGCTCGTCCCGGGTGAGGAGCTTGCCATCCAGTGCTTCGCGGACGGCCGGGCGCAGAACGTCCCAATGCTTGTTGGTCATGCCGAAGTAGCGCTCCCAGCTCGGTCGCTCCCACGACCGTCCAGCTGCCAGCAGCGAAAGGAAGGCACCGCCCTCCTCCGGCGTGAGCAGGTGCAACGTGCCCCGCATCGCCCACGTCTTGATGAGGCGGCCTTCGGCTAGCGCGCGCGCGACCTCGCCGCGCCGGGACGAGGTGCGACGGACTCGGACGGCGAGCTCGGCCGAGGAGGCCACCTGCGCCTGCACGCCGCAGAGCCGCCGGACGACCTGCGGCACTGACGACGTCCCGATCGGGTCGAGGAGCTGCCGGCGCATCCGCCAGGTCAGGACCTTGGGCCACGTCAGCGCAGCGGTCACCGATCGAGCGTACGCAATCGCGCCGGAACGTCCGCGAGTCGTTACCGTACGAAGGGGACGATCGCGATCGAACGGGGAGGCGACCAGGTGAGCGCCGCGGCTCTGATAACGGTCTCCGTACAGCTGAGGCGGGTCCCCGCGGTCGTGCGTCCGACGGTGCGGGCGGCACGCCGGACCTTGAGATCGATCGCGCCCAGGGCCAACGAGGTCGCGTACCAGAGCCGGCCGCCGCGCTCGAAGAGCGCGATGTGGAAGCTCGTTCGCTACACCTTCGCTGATGAGCCCGTGGTCGCGATCGGGACCTTCCCAACCTACGCGACTCTCTTCTTCTATCGCGGGCGCGAGCTCGAGGACACGACGGGCCTGCTCGAAGGCGGCGGGAAGGATCTTCGTTTCCTCAGGCTGCGTACGCCCGCCGACGCCGCGCGCGCGGACGTGAAGCGCCTGCTGCGCAAGGCGTTCCGGATCGCGAAGGCATGACGGCGACCGAACGCGCTCTGGACCGGTGGCCACCGCTGGCCTACGCGGAGTTAAAGGACACGCTGTACGCCGTCCACATGTGGACCCAGGTCGTCGGGAAGATCCGCTTGGCGCTGACGCCGCTCATGAACCACTGGTGGAATTCGACGCTGTTCGTGACACCGCGCGGTCTCACCACCTCGATGATCCCGAATGGGAGCGACGCGTTCCAGATCGACTTCGACTTCATCGACCACGAGCTCGTGATCGTCACGAGCCGCGGTGGGCGCTCGGCGATCCCGCTGTGCCGGACCCCGGCATCCTGCCGGTCCCCGTCGAGGTCGCGACCGCGACCCCCTTCCTCGACGACCGCGAGGTGCGTCCCTACGACCGCGAGAAGGTGCAGCGCGTGCACACCGCTCTGATCAGGACGCAGATCGTCTTCGACCGCTTCCGAGCCGACTTCCTCGGCAAAGCGAGCCCGGTGCAGTTCTTTTGGGGAGGTTTCGATCTCGCGAGCGCGCGCTTTTCCGGGCGACGCGGACCGGCTTACGCGGGCGGGAGCGCGCCGAACGTGCACATCCACGTCATGCATGAGGCCTATTCACACGAGCTGATCGCCGCGGGTTTCTGGCTCGGCAGCGACGAATTGCCGCAGCCCGAGTTCTATTCCTACGCGATGCCGCCGCCCGCCGGTCTCGCCGACGCCACGATCCGGCCCGAGACGGCGCGGTGGATCGCCACGCGCGGCGAATTCGTCCTGCCGTACGAAGCGGTGAGGACCGCGGCAGATCCTGCGGCCTCGCTTCTGACGTTCCTGCAGAGCACTTACGACGCTGCGGCGGACCTGGGCGGTTGGGACCGGCCGCTGCTCGAAGAGCGTCCGCAGTGCGACTGCGTCCGCCTGCCTTCGACTTCGGGCGCGAATGGTCGATAGGCGAGCGTGTATCAGTGGATCGTCTTCATCCACATCGCCAGTGTGCTCGGACTCCTGCTGGTCCATCCGGTCACGGTCGCCTTCCACCTCAAAGAGGAGCGCAACGACACGCGCATCCGTGAGCTGCTCGAGGTCTCCGAGGCCGCGAGCGCCCTGCGCTGGATCTTCTTCGGCCTGACCATCGCGTCCGGGGTCGTGCTCGGATTCATGGGCTCGTTCTGGGGCACCATGTGGATCTGGGCCGCGCTCGTGCTCTTTGTCGCGATCGCGCTGGTGATGAACCTTTACGGCGGCCGCACCATCGATCGCATCGCGGACACGCGCGACGACGCCGAGATGGAGCGTCTCCTCACGCGCTTCCGCCCAGGGATCCTCGCCGTCACGGGCACAGGCGGTCTGCTGCTCATCCTGTACCTGATGCTGTTCAAGCCCACGCTGTAACTCGCCACTAGGATCGCGCGGATGCGACAGGCGCCGATCGTCATCGCGGTCTACGCCACCCTCGCCATCACGCTCGGCGGACAGTGGATCGCGGCGAAGCTCGGTGTGAACGCGGTGCCGGCTCTCGAGCTGTCCACGATGCGCTTCGCGATCGCGTCCGGCGTTCTGCTCGTGGCGTGCGCGATCACGCGCACGCCGATCCCGCTGCATCGCTGGCGTCCGATCGCCGCCGCGGCTGCGTGCGGGGTGCTCGGCTTCAACACGCTCGCGTTCGTGGGCCTGAGCCGCACACCCGCCTCGGACAGCGCGCTGATCATTCCGACGACCATCCCGATGGCCACCGCGCTCTTCGCGACGCTGATCCACGAGCGGCTGACATCGCGGAAGCTGTTCGGGTTCGCTGTCGCGACCCTGGGCGCGGCGCTGGTCATCGTCGGCGGTCAGCAGGGCGAGGGCGGCGGCGAGTCGTCCACCATGCGACTGGGCGGCGACCTCATGGAGCTCGGCGCAGCGACGGCGTGGGCCGCCAGCTTGACCATCGGCGCGGTCGTCCTACGGAGGGAGACGGTTCTGGGGTATGTCACGCTCATGGTCCTCATCGGGACGGCGCTGCTGCTCCCGCTCGGAGCCTTGCCGCAGGCGTACCGCGACATGCCGACGTGGGGGACCGAGACGTGGCTCGCGGCCGGGTTCCTCGGCGTGTTCTCGACATCGGTCGCGTTCGTCCTGTTCTTCTGGGCGGTCCATCGCTACGGGGCGAGCCTCGCAGCGATGGTGACCTACCTCACGCCGATCGCGACCCTCGTGCTCGCGTTCCTGATCCTGGACGAGCGCCCGCTGCCGTTGCAGCTCGTTGGTGGAGCCGTGATCGTCGTCGGTGTGCGCCTGGCGGCGCGTCGGTCACGCGCGGCGCTCGGCCAGGCTCCGGTGACGATCTGAGCGAGTGGTCGCTCAGATGGGCGTGACTTGCTCCGCGTTCTCTTTGTTGCGCCGAGGGTCCATCGCTTTCTCGTAGCTCACGCGCTGACCCTCCGTCAGCGTGTCGAAGGATCCGGTCACCTTCGAACGATGAAAGAAGATCTCGGTCCCGTCCGCCTGAGTAATGAACCCGAACCCGCGATCGCTTACGAGCCGCTTGATCGTGCCTTGTTCTGGCATTTTCTACTCCACAGATCCAAATGCGCTATCGGCGCAATTCGCATTCTGGTGTTTTGGAGCAATTTCGCAAATGGTCTGCGCGTGTCTCCGGACCGGAGTGCGGCGGGTGTCGCAGGGAGGGCTTGGACGAGATCGAGGCACCGACTTTTCGGACAACATCTCCTATCGCTCCGCGGACGGCAGCGCGCGGAAGATGAGGCCGGTGCAGGGTGCAGCACCGTGCGCGGTGCAGCGCGAAGTCGTTCGGCCGGTCGTATAGTCCAGCCGATTTTCGACCGCAGGGGAGGTGGCAGGTGATCGGCGATGGCAGCAGCTGGGTGGATTTCTGGTGGAACGTCTGGGGCGGCTACGACAACGGGGGCTTGGCGGGCGGCGGCGGCAATCCCTTCCTGTTCTAGAGGACGTCCCCCGTCAAGCGGACGCCGCCCGGAGGCGAGCGCGGACCGCGACGCAGGCTGTGGCCCGAGCGGCTAGAACCCGCAAAAAGCGTCCGGCTCTGCGCTCGCCTAGCGAGCCCTCTGTGGCCACCTAAAGATGTTCATGGCGGAAGTCAGGTCGTCGAAGCGCTTCGGATCTGTTGGGGAGAGAGGATTCGAACCTCTGATTGGCTGATCCAGAATCAGCTGCCTTACCGCTTGGCCACTCCCCAAAGAGGGCTTTGCTCTAGCGAGTTTACCGGACGCGCATCGCCAGCGTCGCGATCAGAGCGACGAGCAGAAGCGGACCGCACAGGAGCGCGAAGACGAATCCGCCGCCCATGCTGATGATGCTGGTCGCGTCGATCGCAGAGCCAAGCACGACCAGGCCGACACCGAAGAGGTGACCGCCGGACCGCTCGCGTTCACCTCGAAGAAGTTCGCGCTCCGGCAGCTCGTCGGGCCGAACGTCGCGAAGGGCTGGTCCGGGCACGCACGCGAGTCGCGCGCTGCGATGCGCCACGAATTCACCGTACCCTATGCGCATGGCCCCACGACTTCCGAAGCCGCGCGCCGACCT
>WNEZ01000488.1_pt1 | contig 31782 bp, 33 predicted proteins | sample 5400521 | NCBI WGS metagenome assembly WNEZ01 (sample SAMN13153339, study PRJNA577476) | soil metagenome | isolation source: 120 cm saprolite under Douglas fir tree site 2 hole 1 replicate 1 | place: USA:California | collected 2015-04-18 | reverse complement strand
TGTAGAAGCATGCACCGTACCCGGACAGTTCGACATAGTCGCACTCTGGCAAGCAAGAACCTCTGAAGACATCGTGAAGGCTTCTTTTGAGAAAGTTACTCATCTCGAAGGTATCTTCAAGAGCGAGACACTTCTCGCTTATGCACCGTTCTTCAAAGCGTAATCATCCGAATATAGCTCCGTCGACTTTCCCCCTTTTTCGGGTCCGAAGAGAGATCTGGAATAGAATTACCTTGTCAGCAATAGTTTGACGACAGCTCAGAAAGCGGACCGCATCATTCTCGGGGAAATCCTTGCCCAGGAGACTATTGAGAGTTCATACAGTCACGTAGGGTTTGAGCGCACGGCCTACTCCAACGCTGACCAATATGCTGATGCTACTGCCGCCACAAAGCTTCACCAAGCTCAATAGTCCGTTCCCCCACCTGAATCCACTGGCTACATTTCCAGCACCGGACAAGTGTACCGGGTGGAGCCAAGCCTAGGTCGATGCCGCATGGCACGCAAGACACGGGAGAAATCTCGTCTGCCATTTTCGAATATGATGACGTGGACCTGAGATTTAAGCGATGCCTAATTAGTATAGCTTATCCTCTAAGGCTGTCTAGCAATGCTTCGGCCTGATCGTCGCCTGTCCGAGCTGTTTCATAGTTTCCTAAATCCCGAGTTCTGCCCGGAGAAAGTCCTTGACACCCTCCTCTCCGGTTAACTTCAGCCACGTAGGTCCTTGATCACGCTGCAGTTCTAGGGTGATTGTTAGGAATGGGCACCAGAGCCTCTCTAGATTAGCCAACTCCGATAATCCAGTGAAAAGCACCCGGTCGTTCGAGAACCGAAATGCGTAGCCGTCCGGTAGTTCCTTCATTTCAAGATGCGTCGGAAGTCCCTTCCCAAGATGCTGTGTCGTTTTCTCTGTTCTAGGTCCATGGCTGAAATGTCGCAGAAAAACGGAGAAACTCGACTTTTCTGCTTATGCTCTCAGTGCTGACCAATCGGAGCTATCGCTCTCCTTGTCGTGTCACAGATCTCTCTACTGTGCAGCATCTGCATGAACATTCTTCACTGCAACAGCTGCAACAGCTCATCATTCCTACTTCACTTCAGATAACCATCTACTTCTCTGGGTATTTGAGTCGCGGAGTTCCTGCACGGTAACCTAGTTACCCAACTGTTAGAATCGTCAGCCTCATTGAGGGTTGGTATCGTGATCGTAGATGCTCCGGGGGAGAATTCGAGATATTGCCCCGGGATCGTTTGCAACTCCTGTCGATTCCAAACGTTAACAAGACGCTGTCAGAAAGGTTTGAGCATCCGTCCAATAGTGGGTTTGGTGTCGAACATGCCTAGTAGTCCCCGCGACTCATACGCCCAAGGGCAAGGAGCGGAGTCCAAGAAATCCTCGAGGCCTGACCCCAAGATCGTTCAAGCCTCATCGCCCCAACTCTTTCGCTGCCCGCGCTGCTCCGCGTTGAGTTTCCGAATATTGTTCCGTGATAGGGACGTAGCTGGAATCTGCACGGAGTGCAACTTGCAACTGCGCACAGATAGGAGAATTGGACGGGCGACCAGGGAGTACTACGCTGAATTCAATCGTCAAGTCGGGGCTGGTGATTCTGAGCGAATCGAGAGGATTTTCTTGAAGATGATTTCCGTGTCAGAAGCAAAAAGGGTCTATCCTGTAGTTCGTCGACTTGGATACAGAACGAAACAGAGTAGCCCGATGCTTCACGCTCGTCTAGTAATGGTCGAGACGACGCACAACCAGGCGGTGGTCTTGATTGAGAAGTTGAGGGAGCGAGGGTTGCAAGTTGCACTGCAAGACAACTTTCAGCTCACTCAGCCTGAATATATTTTGCCTGCCGCTTCAATCCGGAAAGCGTGATACGGGCGCAGGAATCTGAGGTTATCCTGTTAGGCCCGGTTTTTGGTCCTCTAGGTTATGCGGTTAGTGTGAAGCTGTTCGACATTGCAACAGCCCAGATGTCGCTGCGGTCAGTTGAGCCTGGCCCCGCACTTTGTGCAGAACGTGGCCGTGGGGGCATTCTGTGTGCCGCAGGTGGGACAGAGTTTCATTCCAGCATGGAAAGTCGCGGTTGGTGCCATTGGCATCTGGCCTGGTGGAGCCTGGGCCGTTCTGGCGAGGTTGGAGTAGTAGTAGACGGCCAGTAGTATGGGGAATAGTGGTTGGTAGAATGCTGAGAGGATACCGTTGACTATTGGGCCTAGGACGTTGCCCAGAGGTGCGGTTATCGCACTCACGATAAGGGAGGTGATTATGACGATTATTGCGAGAGCTAGGAATGTTCCGAGGGTCTTGCCCCATCTGTGGCTGACGAGCTGACGGCTCCTCCTCATGCTTTCTGTGACCCCTTTGTTCTCGATTAGTAGGACGGGAAGTGCGAGTGAGTACATTATCGCCAGTATGATCCCAGGGACGATTAGAGCGATGAAGCCTAGGAAGACTATGATCCCGACGATTATGCTGAGCGCCCAGATCGAGAGCAGTTTTGAGACAGCGAATCTGACAGATGCGCCGGTGTTGACCTGTCCCTTTGTGATTTCGTCGGAGGCCATTTTGATCGCGCCGCCTTGGGCAATGGTGGAGAAGATCACGTTCACGAGAAAGATGACTGCTAGGAGCAGGAACAGGGCTTCAAACAGTGACGAAAGGTAGCTGGAAAACTGTTGAGGTGTTGGATTGAGGGGCAGGGGGGCTGGGCGGACGAAGGCTTGCATCGCCAGCGTAGTGACTACTTGGATGATTACTCCCACTATTGCGAATAGAACGAAGTATTTTGCAAAGTATCGCCTGTACACCTGGAAAGTTTTCGAGAAAATCTCGCCATAGCTCAGCTCACGACTGATACCCTGCTCCGGTTGCATGGTCATGTCACCAGATCAGATATGCGTCCAACGGACCCCGTATAAAAGTGGAACAATATTCGCAAGGTCGAGAATCGTCTCTGTTGGATGTCTTTAGCGACTAGGAACAGTTTTTCGCATCACCCATTTACTTGAGCCAGCTGACCGAGCGGACGGAATCCGAGCCTGGCGAACATTGATTCGGTCCCACTCCACAAGAATGAACCCGATTATGGTTTGCCCTTGGGCGCGCGGCGATTGGATATCCGTCGATTGTGCCCCCTCCTTTGGCGGCGATGATACGAAGTGAGCACTAGTGCTTGATCGTATCTTGCTTCATCTGTGTACGTGAATGGTATATGCAGCTCTTCAGTTAGAACATGAAAGTTAGAGTCTGAGGGTCCGTAGTGTCATATTCGAAAGGTAGCGCGGCTGGCGTGGTTCTACTAGTCACCATTATCGAAGATGCGGGCCTGATCGCCTGGCTGGTGCTAGCTCGTGCCTCGATGCTTTACATGGGGATTCCTGTTGCTCCGCTCGTCCTCTTGCTTGTTCTCCTCATCGAGCATTCGATTATGCAACGCGCTGAGAATCCGAATTTTACCGGCAGAGTATTCTCGCAAATATTTGGCTTTAGCTTGTTTGAAGTAGTGAACTGGAGCGTATGGCTCATCCTTCTTTCGAACACGTCGTCGCTTCTCTCGATGAGCTCGCTCCTCGCCTCACTCTACTTCTTCGTCGGGTTCTACATCGAACACCAGATTACCGAGAATGTGATCACGCAGCAGCCATATCTCCGCTTTAGAAACCGCAGAGGCTCGATCACCGCAGGTGTCATTCTTGAGACTCTAAGCGAGGGCGTCGGTGCACGCCTCTGGTTGTTCTATGGCCTGATAGGTCCAGCATTTCTCGTCGCTGGCTCTTTGATAGAGCACTCAATCCAATACGTAGTTGGAAGAATCCCTACAGAAAGTCCTGTGTACCAATCACTCGGAACTGACCGACGATAAACAAGCTCTGTGCTCAGGTTCTTTGCAAGGGTCCCGAGTAACAACACCATTTTGCTTTGCTCTGTCCTAATTTGGGACTGAGCTATCTGATGGTCTAAAACGACCGCCCTGTCTCTTCCCTATGCATCACTTCGAGGGGCGCGAGCATCGGGCTCGGAATATTCTGGCTGAAAAGGAGATCGACGCTATTTGAACCGAAGTACGCACGACTCGCAAGGTGATGGAGAAATGCAGCGACAGATCCATCGGATGGCTCAGAAAATCTTCACAGATGAACCTGAACCAATAGGAGCGCAGGAAGACCTACAGAAACTGTTCCTTCGGATCCTCGAGAGGGAGGACTGGACGGACAGACTCGCCTCCGGGCTTGGTAAAATTCGAAACAAGATTAGTCCGCCTAAGAAGAGAGTCAAGGTTTCGAAAGAACCTCGAGTTGTTATCAGCCACCCTCACGCGGACCGTAAACCCTCGGAAGAACGCCGAGCCACGATGAATCGGTCCCATTGGGACACGAACCTCCCGCCTGAGCTTCGACTACTCGTCCCGGATATGCGAGAGGTGGAGAAGGTCTATGTCGAAATGACGAACGGCTTCAAAGAGTTCATCAAAGACGTTTTGAAGGCTAATCGTCTTCGCGAAAGGACCCGGAATAACACCGCGCCGATCGAGGGGTCCTAAGATGTGACCATTGAACACGAATCGGCAGCAGGGCTCTTGCACGAAATCATGAAGGATGAATTGTTGTCACTTCATGATCCGGGATGGAGTTACAGGGATTCTAAACCCGGACTGGGTTTCCACTGAGAGGCATGTTAGAGACCGAATCTGAGGCCTCCGAAGCCTCTGAGTTTGCCGTGAAGCGCAGAGCAATACTCTGGGATATGGCGGTCGGCGAACAGATACGATACGAGGTGAGCACAATAAAGAAGTGCATGGTTATTCTCGGCAGGCTCAGCTCCTTCTTTTACGAGGACGACCCGGAGACGGGAAAGCGGCTTGGAGAGCTGGGCGCTCATCTGGCGGATGTTGTGGAGCTGGTTGAGAACACCTGGAAGGGCTCAGTTCCAGAGATCGACAGCAAGAATCATAGTTCCATCGTTTAGCGGAGACGAAAGTCTCGGGGCGTCACCCGAAAATGTGATGACTTTTCGAGAGGTTGAGAAGGGTCCGCTTCAAACTCTTGGGAGTCGGCGTTCTAGTGTTTGTCTGGCTTTTCGACTATGCGTGGAAGCATCTTGCCCATGGACAGTTGAGCGTGGGTCTCTGGGTCGGTTGCGGAATGATGTGTCTATTGTCGATTTCCGTTACGTTCTTCGGACTGGATGTCACAGGAATTCTCCTCGTTAGCTAAGTCGAGCCCCGCGACAACGTGCCCATCTTACATTTCAAGCGGACGGCGCCCTCCTGCGACTCCACTGGTTGATGGAGGCGTGGTGAAGAATTGGGCCATCACTGGGGCGTTAGAGTCGTAGCTTGTGAGTAAAGGTAGATTCCATGATGTCTCGATGGTCTTGATAGCGGAATAGTGGCCGTAGGGTGACGCGGAGGTGTAGCCCATTTTGTCCACGGGTCCGGATTGTCTTCGGTTCTTTCCGTCTTCTTTCAGAGACTCTCGATGAGACGACGTCTTACGTGAAGAGCATACGCGCTCGCCGAACCAATTGCTGCGGCTAGGAACAACGCAAGTCCAAGAATTGGAGAGGGGAGCCGCGTCCCGGTGTGGGCAAGGAGGACCCAGGCGTTGGTCTGATTCATCTGCGCAGAGGCCGAGGCGGAGACGTGATAGTTTCCGTTGGAAACAGTATAGTTCAATGCAAATCCGAGAAGCACACCGGTGGACTGATCCCAGACCCTCAAGAACTTGCAGAAGCCGCCAGGTTCGGGTTGTGTTGAGTTTATGATGTTGACAGTCCGGACTGAGCCGGCGTAGACGCCTTGTACAGTCTTGCCTATCGTTGATGCTGAGAAGGAATCGTAGAGGGGATCCGGAGAGGAAAGAGAACCTGCGATAATCCATTCGATTACCGAGGACATGTTTCCAGTCTCGCTCCGAATATCCTCAACCCAGACAATGCTCCGAGTCGTCCCGTTCGGATGGCTGTATGTTTGTCGAGCCGTCAAGCTAGTCCCGACGACGCTCAGCACAGCGACAGTTATCGAGCTAACGCCGAGGAGATCCTTGACGGGGGATACCGGTGCCGTGCTAGAGTTCCAGCTTGCATTAACCTGTCCGTAAGTAACTGAGTCGCCTGGCTTGACGCCGGGCACATAACTTGCAGCCGCAGATACCGGTGCCAGTCCAAAGAAGAGTAGAGTAGGTGCTAGGATGATTACGATGAGATAATGCCGGTGAACTAGGGTCCCGCTCACTCATTATCTACCTCGGTCGCCATTTTCCACAGTTCCTTTCATTATGGTGCGTGGGGTTAACTCATTGTTGTAACCGGGAAAGATCGGTTCTGAGTTTCTGAGAGTTGTTTCTTGATGCAGTCATGTGTGTTAGATAGTGTTCGAGCGTTGTGGCTAGCATAAGCTCCGTTTTCAGAGATTGATGCTGCATTGCACTTAACCTCGTCGATCCATAAGATATCCCAGGCCCCAAGGAGATGACATATTCGATCCAATCCCTTTTTCTGGCATATCAGCTGGACTTGAACTGTAGTGAGCGGGCCCATCCCTGGGGTGAGCTCTTGCATTGCATCGCTCCATAGATTGCTGCGTTAGGCGCATCTGTCTAACTTCCCGCCCAGCGAGTTGACCCAGCTGTCCTCTGCGGCGTGCTACCGTCTAGAAGACTTGTAAGCGTCTGCACAACGTGGAAGGTAACGCGGGGATAGCCCGCGTTTCCCGTCAGAACAGCGTCCGGCGCGCAGCTAAGGAGGCGGAGAGGTTTTCAGGACATTCTTTGTCTGCACGTGCATACAAATATATCCAAGGATAGAAATGGAGCGGGTTGAAAATCAACGCTTATTATCAGCGGAATCGGTTATTGAACGCAAGAAGCTTCTTGACCAACCCAACTAGTACTGCCAGTGGAGAGATTGAGCAGATAGACCAGAGCTGGCTCTCAGAACGTTGGAATGGAATCCGCCGACCATACTCAGCAAAAGACGTCTGGAGACTCCGAGGTACAATTCATCCCGAGCACACTTTCGCAAGGTTAGGAGCTGAAAAATTCGAACGACTCCTCAAAGATGGCGGATACATTCCGGCCCTAGGAGCGCTTACCGGCATTCAAGCACTTCAGATGGTTCAAGCCGGCCTAAGGGCCATCTACGTCAGCGGCTGGCAAGTGGCAGCGGACGCAAATCTCTCTGGCCAGACCTACCCAGACCAGAGCCTCTACCCTTCCAACAGTGTTCCCCAACTCGTGAGGAGAATCAACCAAGCCTTCCAGAGAGCGGACCAGATACAACACATGAGTGGGAAGGGAAAGATTGACTGGTTCGCACCGATAATTGCAGACGCCGAGGCCGGTTTCGGAGGACAGCTTAACGCGTTCGAGCTAATGAAAGCAATGATCGAGGCTGGAGCGTCAGGAGTACACTTCGAAGACCAGCTGGCCTCCGAGAAAAAATGCGGCCATCTGGGCGGGAAGGTTCTGGTCCCAACTAATCAGTTCATAAGAACCCTGATCGCAGCCCGGCTTGCAACAGACGTACTCGGCGTCCCAACCTACCTAATAGCACGTACAGATGCCGTCGGAGCAAAACTCCTCTCTGGCGACGCTGATCCCCGAGACCTTCCCTACACAACAGGGGAGAGAAGCCCGGAGGGCTATTACAAACTCAAGCCAGGATTGCAGGCGGCAATTGCGCGGGGAGTATGTTACGCGCCATACGCCGACATCATATGGTGCGAGACCTCGACACCTGACCTTGAGGAGGCTAGAAGATTCGCGGAAGGCATCCACCGAGCCAACCCGGGAAAATTGCTCGCGTACAACTGCTCACCTTCATTCAACTGGGAGAAACACCTCGATCCTGGCAAGATCCGTGGCTTCCAGGAGGATCTAGCCTCTATGGGGTACAAGTTCCAGTTTGTCACGCTCGCGGGTTTCCACAGCCTCTCAGTGTCCATGTTCGATCTCGCCAAACACTACGCGGTTGAGGGAATGGCTGCTTATGTTCGTGTCCAGAGGAAGGAGTTCGAGGCTGAAAGAGAAGGCTACACGGCAGTAAAACATCAATCATTCGTGGGAACAGAGTATTTCGACGAGGTTTCGACTGTAATATCAAGCGGAACCTCTTCAACGACGGCTATGGACGAGTCAACAGAGATAGCTCAGTTCAAACAGCAGAGAGCTGTTGTCACGCCTCCGATCCGGCTCTCCGAATCCGATCACGACGAGGGTCAACACCGAGCCTCATGACCCTAACTCCGACCGGTCAGGGTTTCGAAGAGATACTGACGCCTGACGCGCTGGCGTTCGTCGGCGATCTGGTCCGTGAGTTCTCTCCACGCTTAGTCTCGCTACTTCAGAGGAGAATCCTCGTTCACCAGAGCCTCCGCACTGGAACGCTTCCCAATTTTCTCGACGAGACCTCTGAGATTCGGAATTCCGAATGGAAGGTCGGATCGATCCCGGCCGACCTTCGCCGGCGCCGTGTCGAAATCACAGGCCCTGTCGATCGGAAGATGGTGATTAATGCTCTCAATTCTGGGGCGGATGTTTACATGGCGGATTTCGAAGACTCCCACTCGCCAACCTGGAAAGGAACCCTCCAAGGCCAGGTGAATCTTCGTGACGCAATTGATCGAACCATCTCATACACGGGTCCAGATGGGAGAGAGTACAAGCTTGGAGAGAAACTTGCGACTCTCTTCGTCCGACCCCGAGGCCTACACCTTAACGAGAAGCATCTTCGCCTTGGGTCTAGTCCGACTCCAGCCTTCCTCTTCGACTACGGCCTCTTTCTATACCACAACGCGAAGAAATTAGTTGCCCGTGGGACTGGGCCTTACATCTACATCCCAAAACTCGAGAGCTATCAGGAAGCTCTCCTCTGGAACGACATCTTCGACCATTCCGAAAAAGCTCTCAAACTTCCCGAGACCAGTATCAAGTGCAGCGTTCTGATTGAGACTATTCTTGCCGCCTTTCAAATGGACGAAATCCTCCACTCAATACGAAGGAGGATAACAGCCCTCAACTTCGGCCGATGGGACTACATCTTCAGCCTGATCAAGTTCCTAGGTGAGGACCCGAGATTCGTCGTCCCTGAAAGACCACTCCTACCAATGACAACGCCCTTTCTCAAATCCTGCTCAGTCCTGCTTGCTCAAACATGCCACAGACGCGGCGCTTATGCGATCGGGGGAATGGCTGCACAGGTGCCCATTAGAGGAGACCCGCGTTCTCAGGAAGCTATCGACAAGGTGCTCGCCGACAAGAAGCGCGAACTTTCAGAAGGATACCAGGGCGCCTGGGTCGCTCATCCCGGCCTGGTACCTGTCGTCATGAAAGTCTTCACCGACGGCTCAACGGAATCCGAAGACGGTGGCGGGATCGTAGAGGCTCGCCGCGAGGATCTGCTCAAGGTCCCAGAGCCGAAGATAACCGAGCAGGCTGTGAGAGCAAATATCGCCGTCAGTTTACGGTATCTAGAGTCCTGGCTCAGAGGCCTCGGCTGCGTCGCGATCAACAACCTGATGGAGGACACAGCCACTGTCGAGATATGTAGAGCACAGATATGGCAGTGGATTCACCACTCCGCCAAGCTAATCGAAGGACCCACCATTACGCGCAAGTTATTCCAATCAATGATGAAAGAGGAAACAGTTCGAATAATGAACGAGATAGGGTCTCGCTCCTATCATACGAGCAACTACAAAGTCGCGGAAGAGTTGCTTGACAAACTGACGACTAGCGAAACATTCGCTGAGTTCATGACGTTAGTGGCGTACGATCATCTGGCATGACAGTCGGTCCATCCGAACGGTAGTCTGAGGCGGGGGACTCGATGATTGTCTCCTGCTCTGATCGTTCCTATGTTTGTCTGCTTTTCGTCCCAGTCTTCTTCTCGATGCTTCGGAGGTTGATCTCTCGGACAAATGCTTCTGTGATGATGTCGAGGGAGTCGATCTTCTCCTGCATCAGGACATCGGTTATCTTTAACGGATGCTCTGGGATTAGGCGGTTGTCGTTTGAGGCCACAAAATGTTCCCAGTTGATTCCTACGTCGAGCACTGTGTCAGCTAGCTCCTCGTCAGTCAAGTTGGCGGTCTTTGCCTGGTTGACGAAGTTCTGAAACTCCTCGTCGGGAACCTGTAGATCAGCGACTGTCCGGATGGGCCTAGGAGTTGTCCCTCCAAGCTCATGAGCAAGAGTGTAGCCGAGAAAAGTGAAGTTCTCGATCTCGGTAAAGTGCTTCATCCGTATCTCCAACGGAGTATCTCCCGTTGGATTGAAGTCGGGAAAGTCTGAGATCTGCGGAGCTCCCGTCTGCTGGTCGACGAATCTGAAAACCCTCGACAGTTTTAGCGGGCTGGATTGCCGAATAGTCGTCCTCGGAGACTCTTCTTCGGTCCACGACTCTCTTCCTTTAGTCTGTGCGGCCATGTTTCAATCCTGGCTGACTAGCAAATACAGTATTCTTTTTTGATCTGCAACCCACACCTCGACTCGCCAGTTCTAGCCATTGCCGAGAAACGGGATAACTGTTCAAGAAACCTCTGGACAAAAGGAACCTAGCCTCGAAATCTCCGAGTTACAACAATGAGTTATGCCCGATCGCCTTGCTCAACCGCATTTGAGAGATGTCTCTAACTCTGACTAAGCAGGTCCTCATATCGAACACGATGGAGGTTCACAATTCGACGATGGGCAAGGTCAAGGCGGGCAAGTTCTTCTGCGTTTGTGGACACTGCGACCATCACCTGCAGAGCGACTGTCTCAGCAAAGGTTGCTGGTGCTGCACAACCCAAGTAAGCTCGTAACCGGCTAACTAGCCATTTTCGAGATTGCCGACTAACTTCTGATGAGAATCCTTCGCAGACGTTCCTTAAGACCGGACGTTGCTAACCTGTCTGATTCGTGGACTTCGGCCCAGTCACAGAGAAGTCACACTATTTCTGTAAGTTTTAGCGTGGGATAGCCTCTATCAAACGCGAATTCTACTCCATGAACATTGGTGAAGGGTTTGACACCATAGAGGACAGTTGTGTTGTTGATATTCTCAACCTTGAGGTAGTAGTCTGCTATCCTGAGAAATGCATCTCGCATCTTGTTCAGCCCTGACGCGATGGCAAGAGTGACGGCGCCGGTGTCCCGGATGGTCGCGCCCATGTTTGAAAGACTTGGAAGCATTAAGTCATCTCCGTAGACCTGGACGATCTTGTCGAAGTCTACTGCGAGGATTATTGAGGAGGATACTGTTCCGAGCTCTTTCCAAATGTTGCTGAAGAGGGTGAAGTCTTCCGTGACTTTTCCTCTAAGCGGGACTCTCCATTTCCTGCGAGGGAGATCCTGATTGAACTCGGCGATGCGGACCCTCTCGTCGAGCGTATCGCCTCCAACTAGGGGTCTTAGGGATTCTGCGACGTTATCCGAGCTGATTGTGCTGAAGGGCACGATGAACGATGAGCCACCTTGATTGATGAAATTTGCAATGATGATTCTAAGGAGAAGCCTCGCTCCCATCGTGGGAACAGTATTGTTAACGTCCACTAGGATCCATGAGCCCCGCCGGATCCCTCCCTTGAGCATCGCATCCAGATCACGGCTACCTGTTGAGAATGAGGTCTCGGTGTGGGCAACGGGAGATAGAACCCCCGGCTTCGCAGGAGCCTGGTTTTCGAATTTTGTGCTCGGAAGCAGATTGAATTTGCCTTTGTCCAAGGAGAAGAGCGCGCGATCCGACTTGACTCTAACGCCCCTCAGCTTGTTTACAACGATCGTTCTCAACCTCCGACTATCCAGTTCGGAAAACGACAGGGTCACAATACCGTCGACTAGATTCGGCAGGTCACCAAGGCGACCACCCTCGCTGACTAGGACGACTCCCACTCTATTGTCATCAGGATCCGAGAGTATCGCAGATTCAATCATTCGGCGCCCATCCTCGCTCGTGTTCCTGAGGGCTCCCTCCCAACTGTCTATGACCATGAGACCTCTCAGCTTGGAACGCTTTAGAGTGAGAATTTTGTTGAAAACATCGTCAGGCTCTGACACTCGTATCTCGACAGAGCTGTCTGAGTCATTGTTTGAGATCTTCTTTGAATAGGGATCGGAAATGTTTTGGATCCAAGGAAAGTGCTTCCTGAGCTTGTAGGGGGAACCCCGGCTGGGCACGTACAGCCTAGCAGGCGGAATCTCCGCGTGTCCCAGACGAGTGGCCTGTGCTCTTTGCAGGAGTTCAAGCGCCAGTGTCGTCTTGCCTACGCCTGGGGGTCCCTGGATTAGCAGAACATTCCCTCCTGTCTGCAAGAATTCTGAAATGAGGTAGAGTAGGTCGTCGGCCCCGAACTCTCTAGTGGACGTAGTCTCATCTTGTCGGAGCTCTTCGCCTGCGGCTGCCTGGTCCCGTGGCGCGTTCTTGAACATCAAGAATCAGATTTCTAACGAAATCCACTTTGAACAAACAAGAGTTCCGTAACCAAGAATGTGATTTCGAAGTTAGACCCGATTCACCCCCTTCAAGCTAGTCTTGGAGATCCGGTTGAGCGTCAACCGAGGCTACCCGTATCTTCTTCGCAGAATCTCCGCCAGTTAGACGGGATAGATCGGCCAGCCATCGTCGTGCGTTGGCAATTGGGGCGACGCTAAGATCCACATGATAGTCGCTGGACTGAGCAACTCCTATGCCCTTGATCCTTCCCAGCCCTAGTTGAAACAACCCTCATGGTACGACTGACACGTCGAACGTTCGCTATTGAGCCAGACGTCAGTGAGAAAATAGACGCCTTGGTAGATGGTCATACTCTGGAGGCCAACTTGCTCGTCAACAAAGCCCTCCGACATTACATTGAGTGGGGAAGATTCGTTGAAAATTTCAAGCTGGTCACTAGCGATCCCCGACTGATGAAACTGTTTTGGTCGCACCTAACTGTTGAAGAGGCTCGAGAAATGGGACTCCAGAACGGCAACAGCGTAGTCGTCGAGTTCATCCTCTACTATTTCCGAAAGTTCGACCTAGAATCTCTCCTGAAGACCTTCCGGGTGATCGGCGCGGAATACTCCAACGCGTTCGTCTACTCCGAGTCCGGCGATGACCGGAACCGCACGATAATTCTGAGGCATAGCATGGGACGGAGCGCGTCCGCCTACTATGGCGCTTCGCTCAAAGCATTGAGTAGTCGCCTCGGAATGAGAGTGGAGCTAGAAGAGAGCGACGATCAACTAGTATGCAAGATTCGTCCCGTTGACAACGAACAGAAAGTCGCCGCCAAGATTCTCAAGTCATAGAGAGCTGTAGACCTGACACTTGACATGTGACAGGAAATGCGCTCTACTCTTGTCTGTGATCGTCCGCAAAGAACCGTATGGAATCATAGAGCTTGTCCACATCAGCTCTCGGTTTTCGCGTGCGGGGTCGACGGCTTGTCCTGCGCGGTTTCAAGGGTCGCTCGGCCGTGTCTAGAACTGGCAATGATGGCATAGGTGGCGTCTTCGCTTCCTCGGATAGGAGACGCCATTGTCTTGCTTCTCTACGGGTGCTCATTGAGCCTAGCAAGGTGAAGGTGCCGAGAGCAAATACTGACGCCGTAACTAACGACAAGGTTGCATCGGCGACTATGTTAGACTGGAATAGGCTGATCACATACTGTTGGAAATAAGTGTCGTTCAGGTATACTTGGTACATTACGAGAGTAAATGAGAGAATCGTAGCGGCCTGCGCTAAGACAATGATCTTGATGTAGCTAGGCATTTCTCTGTAGGAATGATGAGATTCTTCAGTAGTAGAGATTGACACCCAGCGGTTCGCCTGCGTTAGTCTACGTTTAATGCTCCGCTGTTCAATCTAAGGAGAACGAAACTCCGTTCTCTGACCTGAAGTAACTTCCGAGTCATCGGATGGCTATCATTTTTGAGCAGAATCACATCATCTTAACCATGGCCTTGGCGGATCCGGCGAGCAGAATGGTCACATTGTTTCTGGTTATCCTGCTACCTGTCATAGTAATCCATTGGATCGTCAGGCTTGCCGTAATGCACGAGTTGAAGAGAAGAAGGCAGGCAGTTTGTGAATTATCTGGTGATCCTTAGGGTTCGCATGCCCCAGATCCGTTCAACAGTGTAGAGTTTCACTTCCGAAATTATTAGAGGTGTCTTGATCGACTTCATGTTTTGCGGTGTGAATTCCATGTAGAACGGCAGACCCGGAGTATTCGTGTAGAGGGCGCGGTCGACCATGTAGAGCTTGTTCAGGTCTTGGAGACTGTTGCAGACCGTTGCTTTGATCCGCAGGACCTCCTCACTGATAGTGTCCAGTAAGACCTGGTCTGTGTATCCGGAATCTAGGACTCGTAATTCCCCTGTGGAACCTTGGTCAAGTTTCATATCTCAACCAGCCAAAAGCACAAGTTGCGAATAGTGCTCTATCACTAACTAGGTGCTTCCCGGCTTATAATCCGTGTTGCTACCCACGCGCACCATGCGTGGAAAGTCCATCAATCCTCCATGATCCTCTGTGATTCCGCGAAAGCGTCGAATGAACCCTTTTTCGAAATCGACAACCGGTTTCGGCTGATACATTATTTGATGAGAGACATCTTTCTGAGATCGGGAGCCAGAGCTGATGAGTGGAATCAAATTGGAAGATTCGGTAAAACCCGGAAGAGTAGTAGTTCGCGGGGCAACTGAATCTGACTTACCGAATATTGAACGCCAGTACGGCCCCTTGGACAACGTAGGAGACCCTTTCTGCGACACCAGCAAGCTTACGAAGATACGATATGATCATCTGCTCGTCGCCCCTGTCGACGGGATATACGCCGGCTTCCTCTACTGGCACATTGGGAAGAAGCCGTTCTTCGCTCCACGAGTTACACGATTCGCCCACATCCGTGAAGTTCAGGTCCTGAAAAAATTCCGCCGGCGAGGCGTCGGGAAGAAACTGACCCTGAACGCATTGCACAGGTTGAAAGCGCTCGGAATCCGGAACGTCTTCCTTGCAACCGCCGAGACCAATAAAGTTGCGAGGCGACTCTACGAAAGCCTAGGATTCAAGCAGTACAGGAGACAGGTGCACTACCATCTAAGGATCAATGGTTCATTAAAGAACGACTCTTAGACCTTCACGGATTGTTGGTCCAGTGGCGTTATTCGGTCTCTTCAGTGATGCTTCCGAGAACTTTTGGCCTGGTTATTTCCAGAAGAGCGAGCGGGTTTCCGCTTGGATCATTAAACCTGTAACAGGGGCCCTCTGGAATTTCGAACCGTTCTCCTTCAGGCTTCCAGCCCCTCTCTCGAAGCTCCTTTGACACGGCCTGCAAGTCGTCTACTTGGAAGATCAGGATGCAGCTAGGCGCGGGACGATGATCTGCGAGAAGCATGAGCGGGCCTTCACCAAGCCGGAGGGCCGCGACTCGAGTGCCGAAACTGGAGACATCCCAGACCTTCTCGGCCCCTAAGACCTTGGTATAGTAATCAACATCCTTCTGGATATTCGACGTTCCCACGTAGAGATATCTGAGACGCCAAGTCTGCACAATCTTCCTTTTGCCCATCACTTCTTCGTATCCGGATTTGCCTAGACTGGGATTGAAATGGTTCTCGGTCAGCGAACCGTGAAGGATCCGATTAGCGTCCCGAGTTATGAGGAAAATTGGCGCCGCCGAGAGGGTTCGAACCTCTAGCCGCGCCGTGTAAAGGCGCTCTGACCAACGGGTTGCTGCAGTGGGATCTTTAACAGCTTCAGCCTCAGTTTTTTGACTGAGCCCGCTGCTCTACCACTGAGCTCGCGCCCCTTATGAGGGAACGGCGGCCCGCTACTAGCCGGCGGCAACCGCAATCCGGAAACTCCGTTTATTAAAGGATAAGGCTGACATCCGGAACTCTAGCATGGTTTCTAGGGAACTTGCGTCATCTTCTTCGGAAAGAACTGTCTGTAAGGTAGGAAGAGAGCGAGCAGAGAAACCAGGACGAACACAACGCCCAAAACAATCACCAACAGGGACCCAGTCAACAGATACACGTTGAGCTGAGCAGCCAGTATTCCAATTGGCATCGACCACGATAAGTACCAAGCCCATTTCTCGCCCCTCCTAAAACTCGTCAGTGAAACCATCATCCCGAAGATTGCTAGGCCGACTCCTGAAATGCCGTCGTCGACGAGGGTGGAGGCGAGAAAACTGGCGAACCTCGCGTTTGTAGACGTCAGCTGGCTCCAAGTCATCCCAGTAGAGGACTGTATCGCAGTCTGCGCGCCCGGCACACACGCGAGGCAAAGGTCTTGCAGACTCGGGAAAAAGTCGCGCGCTGATAAGACGAGGTGGAGTGCCCAGAAAGCGAAGAGAAGGGTCCACGCATATCTTGCGTAGGGCTTTGGAGCTCTAGCGTTGACCATGTCATTGCTGAGAATAGCATGTATGTTTAAGCACAATTGTGGTTACAGCACGCTACTCTGAAACTCTAGCGAAAGAAAGCGGTGCAGAGATTTTCAATAGCGATCAGTCCTAGGCCTAGAGGAGTGTAGCGACCTTTCGATTAGTGGTGATGCGAGGGTAGTGACTAGTACTGCGAGTCCTGCGACTGGGTAGAGTTGAGTATTCACCAGTCCGGAATCGGCGCCTGCTTTCGCCAGCACTAGTGAGAATTCGCCGCGAGGAACTAGTATGCTACCGATGAGCAGGGGGGCCCCGGTTTTTGCCAAACGCGCGCCTAATGAGCCGCCGACTAATTTTCCGAGGATTGCTGCTCCTAATATGAGCGCGAGAGGAAGCCCTACAGATAGCGCAGCGCCAACATCAATGAGTGCTCCCATGGAGAGGAAGAAGAATACAATGAATGCCTCCTTTAGAGGCAGGATCTTCTCCCTGACATAGTGGGAGTGCTTGACAGGTAGAAAGAATCCTGTCAGGAGGGCGCCGATGCCTGCTGAGAATCCTAGATAGTCGGATAGAATCCCGAACAGAAATCCGAATGAGAGAGCAAGCAGAAATGAGATTTCTCCGACCTCAATCTCATACTGGCTTACCCTGTTGATTATTCTGGGACCGAGGTACCTGCTGAAGCCGAAGGTGGTGAGGAAGAGGAAGCCCGCCTTTCCAGTAACGATCAGGAATGCTGAGGCTTGAACTTGGTTTCCACTGGCAAGCTCCGGCGTGAGGAAGAGTAGAAAGACAGCTATTAGATCCTCGAAGACCATAACCATCATAATTGTAGCCGCCAAGTTTTCGCCGTGCTCATGGGTCCGATCGGCGACGATTTTCGCTACGATTGCAGTGCTGCTCAGGCCTAGTACCGATCCTAAGAACAGAGAAGTGCCAAGGTTCCATCCTGCAGCGAGGCCTGAGAGAACGCAGACTGTCAAGGCTACGAGAAACTCTACCGTGGTGAGTACTACCGCTTTTGCTCCGACGCTCTTGAGGTGGCGCGGATCTAGCTCGAGACCTATGACGAATAAGAGCAGAATTATACCTAGGGTACTTAGGAAGTCAATTGCGGTTGTGTCTCGGATTAGGCCGAGGCCGAAAGGTCCGACGACCATTCCTGCGACTAGCTGTCCCACTATCATGGGTAGCCGGAGTTTGTAGAAGAGGAGGCTGAAGACGAGAGCCGCTGCAACCGCGATTCCTAGATCGAGAAGAAAACCCGTAGCCAAGTGCAGAGCTTCGTAGAGGTCCGTCCTATTCGGCTAAAGCATTTTCCGATGAACAGAAAACGACTTGAAGACTTGCTTGTCGATCCGCGCTAATCCGTAGAGTCGAGCTATCGCGTGATCATGAAAGAGAATTGTTCATTGGTGGCAGTGACGAGTATTACTGTGTACGGATATCCTGATTGGAAGACATACGGGGTTCCGCTTTGGGTACAGCTAGTCGAGCAAGCTGACGAAATCAAGATTGTTGCGTTCGCCCAACTCGTAGGTTGGAACGTGGGTCCTGGATAGGAACCAGTTGCCCAGTTGGCCCTCGTATACTGATTCCCAGTATAATCATTCACGTAGTATGACTTCAGCGTTATCGGAGTAGTGCCGACGTCTCTGATCGAAAGATTCACTACGCTGCTATTAGAGAAAGACCAGTATTCCAGACTGATAGACTCCGTAGCTACTTTCTGCGGGGTTGCAATCGCGCCGAACAGACCCGTCGCGTAGGCGTAGACCATCACGGAAGCAATTACGACTATGAGGATCATGAGCACTTCAGCTATGATCGTGTCGATGCCCCGCTTGTTCCTGAAGAAGCGTCGTAGTCGCAATTCGCTGACCTTCGTGTCCTAAACAACGGGTAGAACTGCTCCGTTGAAGCTTGTATCGTTACTGTTGAACAAACCGCCAAGTTACACTTGTTAACATAGCTCAGCAAGGTCTCGTCGGAACCAATGTCTCGCTCCGCGTTGGACCGTTTCCACTAAACGTTAAAACTTCAGATCGTGGAGCCCGGCCGGAGGGCCCGTAGCTCAGCCAGGTTTCACATCAACGGACTGAAAGAGCGGCAGGCTCATAGCCACGGCAAGAGACACCTGACGGTCCCCGGTTCGAATCCGGGCGGGCCCACCACGCTGCCACCGAATATCTAGTGAGGCAAGTCGTTGCTGCACGCTATCGTCCTGATTTTGCCTCGCTCTCGATTACGGGGCTTCCTATCGTCGGAGGAAATCGATGACGATCCTAGTGAACAGCTCGGTCTTGGACCAGGGAAAGTAATGGTCTGAGCCGGGGGCGACCGCGAGTTCGGCTTTTGGGATTGACCTGTACATTTCCAATGCGTCCTCTAGGGACACATCTTCGTCTCTGTCTCCCACCAGAACAAGAGTTGGAATTGTAATTTTCCTATAGTCTTCCACCGTATAGTTCAGTCGTGTCAACCACATCTTGGAAATTTCTCTAACGAATGTTTTCCAATACTCGGGACCGTGTCCGCTCGAAAATTCCTGTACTCTCGAAACGATCTCGGGAGCCGCTCTCTCGAATTTTTGAACATCTACGACACCCGGCGCTTCAATGCCCATATCTCTCAACGACGCAATATCCGCGTCCTGTAATCGGTTATGTGCGCCCATGATTACCAATTTGCTGGCAACGTCTGGATAGCGCATCCCAATTTCAATGCAAATCTGTCCGCCGTCGCTGTACCCGCAAATCGAAGGCCTTTCCAGGCCCAAGGCGCGAATGAGACCTGCTGTATCGTCAGCCATCAGACGAAAACCAAACTCTCCTGATGGGTTGTCGGTCTTTCCATGTCCTCTGCTGTCGGGTGCGATGACCTTGAAATGCTTGGAGAAGGTCGGGAGAAACTTTTCCCACATTCTCCTTGTAGCGGTCCCTCCGTGTAACAGAACGAGTGGCTCACCTGTGCCAAATGTCTCGTAGTAGACGGTCAGGTCGTTCACCTTCACGTATTGCCCGTCGGCGGGTACCAGTTTTGCCTCGACCAATTCCAGCACTTGCTCGCGTAGAAGAGCCTGCAGGAAGTTAAGTGTTCGAGAACGCAGAGGTACAGGCTTGACTAGAACCCATCACAATACAGAAGTGATAGATGGCTACTTCAGAACTTTTCAGACAGACCCCTTTCGTAGGTTGATGCCGTACTCCAAGTAGGCTTTGAGGCACATGCTCATGTGTGTCCAGCCTTGGCAGTTTCCGTATGACCCTTGAAGGCCCATTTCCGTAGGCCGCCACTTGCCCTCAACGATCTTAACGAGAGTCTCGTTCGCGCTTAGAGGCTCAAAGCTCATCTCAACGACAGTATCGTACCCGGCGCCGGCCGGCATCTGACCAGTCTTCGCGTCATAGACCCCTTCGCTGGCCTCCCAGGAGAATTGAATGAGTTTGTTCCGCACTACCTTCTTCACTTTCACTGGGAATGGAGGAATCTTGACTCCACCGTCGATGAAGCTCCACATTACAGTCTTCCCTTCGTCCAACGGACCGTCTGCTCCGCCAGTTGTGAAATACTTGGTGAGCTTCTTTGGGTTGTATACTGCGTCGAATACTTCGTTTACAGGTTTCTGGATCCTGGTCTGAACAGTGAATCTCAAGTCCATCTCCATCTCCATATCCAATCCAGACCATTCCAACATGTTATAGCTTTATAACACTTTGTTCACCATTCAATAGGGACGATAGGATGCCACGGGAAGAGAACTATGATTTGGTCTTCAAGGCACTAGGTGATTCTCGAAGGCGCGAAATACTCGACCTGCTTAAGAACAGAGGAAGAACGACCGGAGAATTATGCGAACACTTCAAGCAGTTGGACCGGTGCACCGTAATGCAACATCTGAGCGTTCTCGAGAAGGCGGATCTCGTTATCGCGAAGCGTGAAGGGCGTCTTCGATGGAACTACATCAACCCGCTCCCTATCAAAGAGCTCCATGACCGATGGATCGCACCGTACGCAGATAATGCTGTAGATCTGCTAGCCCGCATGAAACGCGAAATCGAAGAACAATAGCCCAGAATATCAGTCACGAGGTTTTTCGAGCACCTAAATATTGGGCCCGCAACTCGAAGTGAGCTCCAGAGGGAGAATTGAAGCTGAGCAAGAGACTGCTCGCGAGCGAGTTTTCCAACCTTTCTACTCCACTTATCGCTGATGCTTGCCTCCGGGTTAAAGTCCCGCTTCGTGTCGCGCCGTCTGCGATGCGACCGCTCGTCCTAGGAATGCGTATTGCTGGTCGAGTACTACCCGCTCGCCATCGAGGCAGTGTAGACGTTTTCCTTGAAGCGATGGGGAGAGCCCTCCCCCTAGATGTACTCGTAGTTGACAATGAGGGTCGAAGCGATGAAAGTTGCATCGGCGATCTGACTGTTCTCGAAGCTCGAGCATGGGATCTTGCCGGACTCGTAGTGAGGGGCTATCATCGGGACACAGATGAATTGGTGAAGATCGGCTTTCCGGTATTCAGCTATGGATCATACCCCGCTGGGCCTCGTCGACTTGATCAGAGGATGAGCCAGGATCTCTCTTCTGCCCAATGGGACAACTTCAGTGTCGACAGCAACGATGTGGTCTTTGGGGATGATGACGGCGTACTCTTCGTGGAATCAAGTGCAATCGAAAACGTGCTCGAAGCTGCTAAGGCCATATGGAAAGTCGAACGAAAGCAGGCCGAACTCATTCCAGCAGGAAAGAAACTTTCGGAACAATTGGACTTTGACTCGTACTTAGCAAAGCGCAATTCCGATCCGTCGTACACCCTCCGGAAGCACTTGCGGGGACGAGGAGCGGCGGTCGAAGAGTAGGCCCTTGCCAGCTGTCGAATCGTTTAGGGCCTGACTGTGACGTTGCCTTTCATCCAAGAATGCAGTGTACAATAGTAACTGTAGACACCGGCCTGAGCAAAGGTGTGGGTATACGTCTGTCCCGGGCTCAGGATTCCCGAGTCGAATAGTCCAGTCGTGCCGGTTACGGTGTGAGTTGTAGTATCCTTGTTCGCCCACGTGACAGTCTTTCCCGCAGTCGTTGTGAAATTAGCTGGAGCGTAACCAATAGCACCAGGTGTCCCGGCGCCTCTGGGAATGGTAATGTCAGCGGAGGTCCCAGCGGACGAGAGAAGCTGGCTTTCTGTTCCTGCTGCCAACGCGCCCACAGTGAACCCTCCTATTATGAATCCCAGGACCAACACCGCAATTGTGCGGCGGAGTATCGAGAACCGGAAAGAGTTAGCTCGGGCCGGCTTCCGCATTTCTAGCAGACCCAAAGCCGAGTACGATTCTGCGGCCAGTATCAGCGGAAAGACGGTCATTACATAGACGAAGAGCAAAACGCCTGCTGGGCTGGAGAGCCCTTTGACAAAAGTGAACGGAGTGAAAATTGCAACAGCCACCAGCCCGACGATGATGCTCACCACATAGCCGATTCTCGGTCTTGTCAAGACAAGAAGAATGGAGACAAGAAAAAGAATGATGAAAGGCAAGTGGTAGTAGTCGAAGAATGGTATCGTTCCACCAAGCCAATCCGCAACCAATTGGAGGGTGGCAAATAGTACGAAGTAGCCGAGGCCAACGATTGTGACCAAAGGGTATAGGGACTTTCGGTAGGAAGACAACTTGTTTCCTCCTCAGGCAGAGGAAATTAGCGCCTGCGTATCATCCTTTTGCTATGAAAAATAGCTTCACTTCTCTACCTCGAAAGTGATGTGTGTGACTTCTTTCGACGCAACTGCTTGTTTGATCTTCACGTGAACGTCCTTGTTTGTTCCTAAGAATAGTTGCGCTCCGTGACCGAAGAACACTGGTGAGTAGTGGGTCGTAAACTCGTCAACTAGTCCAGCGTTAAGATACTGTTGGATGACGTTGGCGCCTCCCGCGATTCTAATGTCGCGGTTTCCTACTGCTCTTCGTGCGTGTCCAAGTGCACTGTCGATCCCATCATTGATGAAGTGGAAAGTGGTTCCACCCGGGCGTTCCCAGGGCTTGCGAACCTGGTGAGTCAAGACGAATACTGGTGTGTGAAAGGGAGCTTCTTCTGGCCAGAATCGCTCTCCTCCGTCAAACATTCGCTTTCCCATGATGCTCACACCCGTGCGGTTGAAGGTCTCTTCCAACATTCGGTTGTCACGACCGGTCTCACCACCGTCGCCGAGCTTGAGGTTTTTGCGAAAGAACTGTTGCTGAAAGACCCAGTTCTGCAGCTTCGTCCATTGGCTCATCCATTGTTTGAATTCGGGATCGTTCGCGTGGGCGAGGTCCATTCCTTCGGGAGCGATGAAGCCGTCTAGAGATGCAGCTACGTCGAAGAACAATTTACTCTTTGACATTTCAACCAAGACGTGTGGCCGCTAGATGGGTTACATTAGCCTGGCATTGATGGTCTGAACTGCGACTCTTGGGTTGCCTTTTAGAGGCAATGTCAGCGACACGATTGACTAGTTGAGGATCGTCCAATCGCTCGGATATGGCCGCAAAGCTGGGGCTAGGTCCACGCCAATGAATCTCGTTCGGCGATCTGATCCTGGGCTCGTTCGTTCGTAGTGTGGCGAGGTCTCGGAACAACAGCGCGAGCTTGAAGTTGTTTTGGAGAGTCTCAGCAAGACGGTCAGCTCCTCGAACCTTAGCCTTCCAATCCAGACTGGATCTAGGAATAGCTTCAAGGTGTGCGTAGGAACTGATTAGCGCTCCAGCGGACTTTTCCCCCCAGCCTTCGAGACCGGGATAGCCATCCGCAGTATCGCCAACAAGCGCGAGGTAGTCGGGAATCGACGATGGTTGGACTCCAAACTTCTCACGGACGCCAGCTTCATTTCGAACATGTCGCGCTCGACGATCCAGTTGGACCACCCGATTGTCTTTGACGCACTGTGCCAAGTCTTTGTCAGGAGTGCAGATGTATACCCGAGAAACCCTGGAGAGTTTGCTAAGCGACAAGGCCGCTCCCGCGAGAGCGTCGTCGGCCTCCAGTTCGACCATTGGCCAGACTACGACCCCCATGGCCTCGAGCGCCTGTTCAAGCAATGGGAACTGAGCAAGGAGACGCGGATCGACACCCTCGCTCGTCTTGTACCCGGGCCAGAGATCATTGCGAAAGGACTCGATGACATGGTCCGTCGCGACGCCGATATGGGTAACTCCCGATTCAAGCATCCCAGCAATGCTTCCCAACACTCCGCGTGTCGCGGAGACCTCCTCACCCATGTTGTTCGAATGCGGGGGCATGGCGTAGAAATGGCGAAACAGCTCGTAAGTGCCATCTACAAGATAGACGTCCAAACCTTACATGACCCTAAGGGTCGGTGCTCATCAGTTGGATGCGTGCTTGGAGAGAAAGCCTAGAACGAGTTCGTTGAACGCGTCGGATTTCTCGAAGTGTGGAAAGTGCGCTGCTCCCGAGACTGTTGAGACTTCGCTATTAGGAATGACCCTTCCGAGGCGGTCAACGATGGCATGCAAAACCGTCGGGCTCTCCGTCCCATGTATCAAAAGAGTTGGAGCGGATATCCTGGAAGCCTCTTCTCTGCCAAACACCGGGACTTCAGCCATGAGTTCTCCAACCGTTCTCTCATTCTCTTTCGTCATTACCCGTACCGGTTCTGGAAGCTGATCGAAAGCTCCATGCCTGTTCATGATGCCATCAAGATTGAGTCTGAGCGCTGCATCGAAGTCTCCTTGTCGAAAAGCCTTGAGCGAGGGGTCCAGGGAGCCTCTCTGAAATCTAGCAGCTGAGATGGCTATTGAGGGGTGCGCGAAGAGTAGGCCCAAGAATTCTGACCTGCTCTTTCGATTCTTCAGAAGCATCGTCGAGACTGCCGGTTCGATCAGTGTCAGGGTTCGAATCAATTGCGGGTTTGTTGACGCGCAGTAGGCCGCAGCGAATCCTCCATAAGAGTGGCCCACCAAATGCGCTGGTGAAATTCCAAGTTTCTCGATCAGGCCTATGAGATCCGCTGAGTTGTTTTCGATCGTGCTCTTCTCATAGTCCATCTCATTGCGATTCGGCTGGGCGAGACGTCTGCTATATGCGATCACGTGGTAGTTGCTTGAGAGGGGCCCAGTCTGGGCGCTCCATGCACGATAGTCGGTCGGTATTCCATGAACAAGAATTACAGGTTCACCTTCACCTGCTTCTACATACGCTAGCTTCACTCGACCAACATCCACATTCCGAAGGGGCATTTCTCTCAACGATCCTACCTACGACTCGCAAGTAGATATCTTGGTCGCTCTCGCCTGACCTCTCGAGCGTCGAGACCCTCGGTTAGGTCCCAAAAAGTGGAGCTAGGTCTTAGTAGCCCGCTGTCATTCTTCTATGTTGATCATGTCTCTCATCGACATCGCGAGGAGCGCCGAGCTCGGAGCCGGGTATTCAACAGAAGGAATCATTCGAAAGAAGGCTTTCGAATCTGAGAACGTTATCTTCTCTCAGTCACGACTCCTCCCTGGAGTCGTCTCTGGTTGGCATCACCACGGGACCCACCATCTTTACGGGTACATCGTCTCGGGTAGGCTTCAACTCGAATACGGGAGCGTAGGAGAGAAGAAAGCCGACCTGAACCCAGGAGACTTCTTTCACGTTCCACCAAACCTAGTTCATAGGGATATCAATCCAAACAGGGACCTCGATCTATTTGTCGTCAACATTCTTGTCGGTACCGGCCCAGCAGTCATTAACGTCGATTCGCCAGCCGGGGAGAATAGATGATCCAGCTTCGACCAGGCCAAGCCGATCTTCAGAGGCTGAAAGAGCCGTTCGGAAGACTGCTTCCAGGAACTCACGCACAGACAATGTCAGCATTGAACTCAGTCATCAACGAAACTCAGCCAAGGAGGATCACCGCCGTTGGAGATGTAGTATCGCGAGAGACCCTTGTAGCAGGAATCACGGTCAACCTCAGAATACTCGATCACATATCGATGCGAAGACCTACAGCAGCTTTGAACCTGAAGGTCAATAGGACCTACCGAGTAAAGAATCCGGCGGGAGTCATCACCCTAGAAGCTTGGGAGACCATCAAACAAGCGATGAAGGATAACGAGGCTCTAATCGTCGTCGAGGGCGAGGAAGACCTACTTGCACTACCCTGCATCGTGGAGTCGCCCAGCAACTCCCTAGTGTTATACGGCCAGCCGTCCAAAGGACTAGTTGTTGTGGACACGAATCCCAGGGTCAAGAATGAAGCAAGCCTAATCCTGAATCGAATGACTAGAGAGAAAACGCAAGACTAATCCTATTCTGAGTCAGGATTCGAATACTTGTACGAGAGGTTCTGGGCCTCCCAATACAACTCAGGAGATCCTATGTCCAGACGAATATCGCTCTTCTCAAACTCTACCGCCCGAACAACAAGCCCCCAGTCAACCATTTTCTGGATCCCGTCAGTTAGCTGGATCTCCCCGCCAAAGCCCGTCTGTGTAACTTCCAACGCTTTCAGAATCACGGAGTGGAATGCGTAGACGGGCATTATGGCCAAATTCGACGCTGGCTTCAGGGGTTTCTCGACGACCCTTGAAACCTGGACGACTCCACCCGCATCTCTGGCGCCCTCTACAACCCCATAGCGCCGGGGATCTTGAACCTGTTGAACCAGGAAGGCTGCATCGGCCTTCGCTGACTCGCCTGTATCTATCAACCGCTTCAGGTGCCTCGAGTTCTCGGAGAGGATGTAGGTGTCCCCTGCATGGACCAGGAAGCTGTCAGCCCCGATGAACGTCCTCGCCTTCAAAACCGCATCTCCGAATCCTCGCGGCTCGGGCTGGTTTATCCAGACTAGTGTAGACCCTTCGATCATCTCGTAGAATGATTTCAGATCCTCGGACGGCCCAGTCTTTCCTTTACTCTGAAGCATCGATACGTAGGCAAAGTCAGGTGTGAAGTGGTCCTCTATCGCTCTCTTCTCCCTTCCCACGATGAAACAGAATTCTCGAAAACCCGCAAGGTAGAGCTGCTCGAAGACAAGCTGGACTACAGGTTTGAGACAGAGCTCCCCGTTCTTTGCCCTGGCGAATATTGGCAGCATCTCTTTCGGCTGCTCTTTCGTGGCCGAGAGGAGTCTCGTGCCCAAGCCTGCTGCGGGGATAACTGCTTTCCTTAACACAACACGATCAGCTAGTTTGCACTAGCTGGTTCCAATTTCAACAATATAAGCCCCTTGCAGGCTGAACTTCGCATGAGACGAGATTCGGATACAGTCTCTTTTGTTGGCCTCGGTTATGTTGGCCTATGCACCGCGACCGTGATGGCATCTAAAGGGATTCGGATCATCGGTGTTGATGTTGATGAAAGGCGAATCGAACAACTCAGAAAGGGGCTACCGCCTTTCCACGAGCCACAACTTCAGTCGATGCTCAAAGCGGCCTTAAGGAAGAAACGGATGGAGTTTACGACAGACGCCTCACAAGTTGTTGATGCAGACTCGATTTTCATAACCGTCGGGACACCCAGCAATCGCGATGGGTCGATTGACCTAACATACGTAAAGAAAGCGACTCAAGATGTAGGCTCTGCAATTGCAGCATCACCATCTTATCATCTTGTTGTTGTCAAGAGCACCGTCACCCCGGGCACTACTGCCGATGTGGTCCGACCGGTCTTGGAAGCCTCAAGCGAAAAGAACTGCGGCCCGGATCTTGGTCTATGCTCTAATCCAGAGTTTCTCGCCGAAGGCTCCGCGATAAAGGGAACTCTCAGCCCTGACAAGATCGTCATAGGTTCTATCGACGCGAAATCAGGTGGAACTCTCTCGAAGCTCTACCGAAGAATCTATCAAAAAATCAAGGTCCCTACAATCTTGACGAATCCAACGACCGCCGAGACGATCAAGTACGCAAGCAACGCCTTCCTCGCAACCCGAGTGAGCACCATCAACACGATCGCCAACATCTGCCAACGCGTCCCCAATGCGGACGTCGAGACGGTCGCCAAGGCCATCGGCCTAGACCCACGCATTGGCCCCCTCTATCTCAAAGCGGGTCCCGGCTACGGCGGATCCTGCTTCCACAAAGACCTCCAAGCGCTAATCTCGTTCAGCCGCTCCCGAAACTATGAGCCAATCCTCCTTACAGCTGTCGAAGAAGCCAACCAACGACAGGCCACAGAGATCGTCAATCTCTCGAAGAGACTCCTAGGGTCGTTGGATAATCGCAGGATAGCGGTTCTCGGGCTCGCCTTCAAGAAGGACACGGACGACATGAGAGAGGCCGCGTCGCTACGTGTTATTGACGAGTTGTTGAAGAACGGCGCCCGAGTCTCAGCCTATGATCCCATGGCGTTAGAAAACGCACGGCGGATTCTAGGAGATAAAGTCGAGCTCATGCCTAACGCGATTTCTTGCCTTAAGGGAGCGGACTGTTGTATTGTGATGACTGAGTGGGACGAGTTCCGAAAATTGAAGCCCAGCGACTACAAATTAAGCATGAACGCTCCCAACATTGTCGATGCTCGGAGAATAACAAAACGGGACGATTTCGACGGATTCAATTATCTCGCAGTTGGCCTAGGAACATCTTCGTGAAGAGATGCTAGTTCCCAGCGCGTATTGCGCTGCCTTGCCCAAATAGCGGGGTCAGAATCTTGCCATCGACGTCCTGAGAAACCTCTAACCCAAGCATTTTCTCAAGGGTCGGGGCCAGATCAAGAATACTCGCATCTAGTCGCAGACTCTTTGGTATCCCGGGTCCGGCCATGCACCAGAATCCTTCTCTAACGTGCTCAGACGACAAGTGCGGGGAAAAACTCCAGACGTCACCAGACCCGAGGGTAATGTTGATGTGAATCTTTTCGTCTCTTCCGAATAACTCGACGGCTAGGTCTGGAGCCTCCATTGCGTAGGGACCCTGAAACGTGTCTTCTCTGCGGTGGTACACGGCGCGTATCTTTTCGCCTGTTGATGGATGAGTTAGCTCACCTAGCATGGTTTCTAGACTCACTACTAGCTCGGCGCGCTTGCCTGGGTTTTGTAACGAGCCACCATCGTAATTTGTCGAGTTGATGTAGATGGCTGCTTGGGGACCACCTGTAGAGAACGCTCTCGTATTGGGCCAATCAATACTGTCAATCAATCGCGTGAGTGTCCTCTCGTGCTGCGCAGAGACTGTAAGCTTGTGAGCGATCCGGTCTGGGGTCAGCCTGTAGACAACTTTGATCGCGTTCGGCGGTAGCGTCTTGAGAATCATCTTCCGCAAGGGAGTATAGATTTCACGGCTCTTCTTCTCTGAACTGCTCTTCACTCTTAGAATGCCTTGAGTCCTCAGATACTCGTTGACATGGAACGACGTGGTGATAGGCATGGAGCCATGATCTGACAAGATTAGTAGGTAAGTCTCGGGAGTAGTGAACTGCTTCAGTTCACCAACTGCCTGGTCGAGCCGGATATACCAGTCGCGAACTACATTGGAGTATGCAGAGCCGGGTTGGTCCATGTACCGGCTGAAATCGTGTTGAACCATGTCTATGCCCTGCAGAGTCATGAAGAACAGATCTGGCTTGAACCAGTCCAACAGCAGTTTCGCTGATTCGACGCTCTTCGAGTGGAGTCGCTCTACCTGAGCAAGATATGCTTCCTCGCCGCCGCGCATTTCCGAAGGCTTTGTCAGCGGTACATCGATCTCGTAACCGTCCACGGCTTGATCGAGCCTCTTCATCACATCCCCCGGATACGCCCAGGCTTTTCCTGGCGGTGTTGGGAATCCGGAGACCATGAAGCCGTTTACGGGGTACGGAGGGTATGTTCCAGGAACGTTGAACACTCCGACTTTGAAGCCTGCCTTGCCACACGTATCCCACACGCATCCGATTTCCTCGGTCGTCCTCCCGTGTCGCAGCTGCCTATCGGGTCCGATAGATAGGAAGCCCCAGACGCCGATTTTTGCCGGGTTCTTCCCCGTTGCAAAACACTGCCACGCTGGAACGCTAGAGGGAGGAACAATCGATTGTAGGGTTCCATGAGTACCTGATTCGTAGAGAGTTCGCAGGTTCGGAAGATGGTCAAACCATTTCTCGATCAGAGGGGGCGAGGCGGCGTCCAGCCCGATGATCATCGCCTTCATCAAAACGCAGTCTCACTAGTTGTTTTTCGGGGAAGCCTGTTGGAGGGACGCTTCGATCTCTGCTAGCATCCGTTTCCATGTCGTGGCTGCTGAGGTCGTCGTCCGAATCTTCTCTAGGCCGAAGTATCTAGCAACCCCGTCGTAGAGCCGCTTTTCGTTTCGAATGAACTCCGCACTATGTTCGGGTCGATTGGCGAGTATACGTTCCTCGTCAGCATCCAGAATAAACGACACATCTGGTCTCGGAATTATCCAGACCAGCAGATGCTCCAGGGGCACATGTGTCTGATTGCCCCAGAAAGCTACGATTAGATCGTAAAGGTAACGGTCAGCTACTACACTGTATCCCAAGGCTCTCCGTATCCTGATTCCTCCGACCAGAAGAGGGCAGTAGACAAACAGAAAGTAGAGCGACCAGAGAACACGGACAGGCTTCATTCTCTCAAGCTGGTTTGTCTGGGCAAATCCGAGAACTCTGGCCCCTCTTCTCAGGATGAAACCGAACGGATCGATGAGGTCCTGATGTCTCAGATACGAGAACTTGTGTCCAGAATGGTTGAGAAGATAGTACGTCCTCCCAGCGTGCGTCGACTTTCCTGTTCCGTGAGTACCGCTGAGGGTTACAATGATAGTCTTCAATCTACCAGATCCTCCTACCTAAGAGTCGATTGTGAGAGACGGCGTTGATGAAGTCGAGGAAGAGGAGGGGAGGAGTCACAAGGCATCTAAGAGAGCTACGCCATCTTCCCTTCGAAGCTTCCCGTGCTCCTTTGATGAGAAAGATGAGTATGATTGCGAGAGTTGGAATCCTGTACGGTAGCACAAGCCTGTCCCTTCGAAGGACTCCCAAACGATCCTTCCCGAACCTCTTCTGACCCGCTTGTTTCAGATCTTGTATAGGTAGGCTCTCGACACCACTGGCTTTGAGGAATCGATCGATTGTGCCGACGAAGAATAGAAGGGCGTCGCCAATATCCGCTTTGTCAACGGCGTCGAGGATCTCTTTTGTGGTGCAATTTCGCGTTAATGCTTCAAAGTCAATGACGTCCGAGAGCTTCAAGAAGTTGTGTCGGAACATTGCATGAATTATTCTGATCAGCACGCGGTCCAGGTCAGACGTTACCCATACGTTTCGGCCCTCAATCTTCTCGATTTTCCGATCTCGGAGAATGTTGTCTGGTTCCACATGCTGTTCGCCGAGCTGGCTGATTGTTGGATAGAGTTCGAAGTCGTGCTTGAAACCTGGAAGGAAGCAGCTGAACTTTCCTACCAGCTTGTCGCAGTGAGTTAGGGGCTGAGGCTTGACTCTGAACTTGTCCAGTAGCATACCTCTCGCCTCTCCAAACTCTGCAGAGCGAGGTAGGAGAAAGTCAAGGTCGTGCCCCATGTCAGGCAACGAGTCGAACGATTTTATCACAACGAATGAGACACCCAGTTTCTGGAACTCTTTACTCATTAGGTCGTAGAGCTGCATTGCCTCAGCAAACTCGACCTTGGCCTCGTCGACGACTTCTGAGGGAGCATTTAGGAGTGGCGCGGCCCTGAGGGTCACTTTGTTGTTCTTCGCAAGCTTCAGAAACCTTTCTTTGTTGATCGGATGAATTGGCTCTTTCCGGAGCACGGCTTTTGCTAGGAGGACGGATTCTGATTCTCTGCGGGCGGTCTTGACAATTCCGACGTCTTCAAGAAAGCTCAATTCCGAATCCTCCCGATCACGAGTTGACTAGGGACATGCAAGGGGAGAACGTTTTCTCAGCGGCCTCATCCCACGAGATGATCAATGGCGACCGCTTCCCTTTGGGCGAGAATTTTTTGGGATCATCAATTACTTCGCCGATCTTTGCTGCAAGCTTCAGGTCATCAACGGGGGTCTCGACGGGCACTGCGAGCCCTTCCTCGACAAACTCTGCCAGGGATGAAGCGTTCGCCACAATAGTTGGCACTCCGACCCCGATAGCCTCTGCTACAGTATTGCCCCAGTTCTCGTACTCTGAGGCCAAAACCACGGCCGTGCTGGAGGCGTAGAGTGGAAACAGTTCGCTCTGTGGAAGCCTATCGTACCATTCCACGGTGCCGTTCAGTCCAAGCGTGTCTGATAACTGTTCGAGCTCGCTCTTTATGGGACCCCTACCGACAATTCTCAGCGTTAGCTTATCGTTCTTCTCGCGCAGCTTCGCGACTGCCCTCATGACCTTGTCGACATTCTTGTACCTCTCCAACCTACCCGCGTAGAGAATCGTAGGCTCTTCAGGCTCACGCCACTGGTTCTTCTCTCTCAGATCGGAGGCGATACCGTTCGGGATGATCTCCACCCTTCC
>WNEZ01003396.1_pt1 | contig 31804 bp, 31 predicted proteins | sample 5400521 | NCBI WGS metagenome assembly WNEZ01 (sample SAMN13153339, study PRJNA577476) | soil metagenome | isolation source: 120 cm saprolite under Douglas fir tree site 2 hole 1 replicate 1 | place: USA:California | collected 2015-04-18 | reverse complement strand
CCGGCTGTCGACATCTGGCGCAATTCAAGTTGAGCTCTCGGTCCCCTGCAGGCTGAGGATATCTTAGAATTTTTCCGCATCGGACCGCAGTGTCCTCCGGATGGCTGAACGCCGCGCCAGGTGTGCGCGAGCGCGTCCACCCGCCCTACCTCCGGGCAGCTGCAGCAGCGGGTAAGCTCTATCGGCCAAGTGTTCACCGACAAGCCGATCGAAATCGCCTCCCGGCGCTACGGCCGCTATCTGCTGCTCTCACGCCTCGGCTCGGGCGGGATGGCGGAGGTGTTCCTCGCCGAGGCGGTGGACGAGCGCGGCGAGCAGGTCAAGATTGCCCTCAAGCTGATGCGCAAGGGCACCTCGCTGGAGGCGTTTCACGACGAGGCAGATCTCATGGGCCTGCTCTCTCATCCGAATCTGGTCCAACGGCTGGAGATCGGCGACGCGTTCGGCAGACCGTTCATTGCGATTGAATTCCTGATGGGCGGTGACCTTCGCGCCCTGATGCAGGCACTCCGGCGCCGCAAGGAGGGCTTTCCCCTCAAGATGGCGGTTCACGTCGTCCTCGAGGTCCTCAAAGGACTCTCCTACTTTCATCAGGCGAAAACCCGCACCGGCAGCCCGCTGGGCCTGGTGCACGGTGACGTCAATCCTGCGAACGTGTTCTTCTCCGCGGCCGGGGAGATCAAGCTCGGAGACTTCGGCGTGGCCTGGAGCCGACACACCAACATTGGACCCGGCGACGGGGTCGCGGCGGGAAAGCTGCATTACCTTTCGCCGGAGCAAACGCGTGCCGAGCCGCTCACCCCCGCATCCGACTTGTTTTCCGTGGGGATCATTCTTCACGAGCTGGTCACCGGGCTTCATCCGTTCCGGGGGGATAGCTCGGACACCACAGCGGTGATGAACGCGATTCGCGCCGCCAAGCTCTCCCTGCCCGACGAGTTGGATCGGCCGTTGGCCCAGATCCTGCGCAAGTCGCTCCACCCCGGGCTGGGAGTGCGCTACCGGACCGCGGGCGAGTTCGCCGGCGAGCTGTTCGCGTACACCCTCGACATGGGCTTCTTCCAGAGGAATGCGGACGTCCAGAAGTGGCTGGCGCCGATCGTCGGACTGCTCTAGCAGGCGCTGAAAAGCTGCTGCGCAGCCCACCTGCTTCGTTGCGGTCCCCCTGGCGTGCTCACGTACTGCCTCGTTATTGCCTCGTACGCTCCGCGCGCCACGTCCCACCGCGCCTCGCATCTGGGCTTGCTCGCGACGCTTTTCAAAACCTGCTGCGCGACTTGCTACTCGACGGTCACGCTCTTGGCGAGGTTTCGCGGTTGATCCACGTCGGTGCCCCGCAAATCGGCGATGTGGTAGGCCAACAGTTGCAGCGGCACGACGGCAATCAAGGGAGCCAGCAGCGCACAAGCCGGTGGCATGGTGATCACGTAGTCGCTCAGGCCCCGGACCAGCTCATCGTCTTCGTCCACCAGCGAGATCACCTGTCCGCCGCGCGCCTTGACCTCCTGCACGTTGCCGATGATCTTTTCATAAGGCAGAGCGGGCTGCTTTGGCGCCATCACCACCACCGGCATCCGTTCATCGATGAGGGCGATCGGGCCGTGCTTCATCTCACCGCCGGCGTAGCCTTCCGCGTGGACGTAGCTGATCTCCTTGAGCTTGAGCGCTCCTTCCAAAGCGACCGGATGCATCGGCCCTCGGCCAAGGAAGAGGAAATCGTTCGCCATATGGAAATGCTTGGCGATCTCCTTCACGCTGGACTCGCACTGCAATACGTCCTCGATCATTTTCGGGATCTCGGTGAGATGCGTCAGGTGCTGCTGCGCCTGGTTGACGTTGAGCGTGCCCCGCATCCGCCCGAGCTTCACCGCGAGCAAGTAGAGGGCGGCCAATTGGGTGGTGAACGCCTTGGTCGATGCCACGCCAATCTCCGGCCCGGCGTTGGTAAGCACGGTCAAATCCGCCTCGCGCGTCATCGCCGAGCCCATCACGTTGCAGATCGTCATCGTCGGCGCACCGCGCGACTTGGCTTCGCGCATCGCGGCGATCGTGTCCAGCGTCTCGCCGGACTGACTGATCGCGATCGCCAGCTGGTGCCCGTCAACCAGCGGATCGCGGTAGCGGAACTCCGACGCGAGCTCCACATCGACGGGAATCCTGGCGAGCTTCTCGATCATGAACTTGCCCGCCAACCCGGAATGCCAGCTTGTCCCGCACGCGAGCATGGTGATGCGGGTGAGCGATGCGACTCTCTCCGCGGAAAGACTCCACCCTTCGAGGTGCACGTCCCCTTCCGAAAGCAGAACCCGGCCGCGGATGGTATCGGCCACGGCCCTGGGTTGCTCCCAGATTTCCTTGTGCATGAAATGCTTGTGGCCGCCCTTCTCCGCCATCATCGGCGTCCAGTCGATCCGGCGAAGCGGGCGATGCACTTCCGCTCCCAGGCGATCGAACACCGTCACCTTGTCCGGGGTGAGAACAGCGAGGTCGCCCTCTTCCATGTAGACGAAGTCGCGGGTGTGTTCGAGGAGCGCCGGAATGTCAGACGCGACGAAGTTCTGTCCACGCGAAAACCCCAGCACCAGCGGCGAGGCGTCCTTGGTGCAAACGATCTGCTGAGGATGCCGTTCCGAAACGACGGCAAGTCCATAGGTACCCTTCACCTGCGACACGGCCGCGCGAACGGCTTGGGGTAAGTCCAAGCCCTCGCTGAGCTGCGCGAAGATCAGGTGCGCAAACACCTCAGTGTCCGTTTCAGACGCAAAGACGTGCCCGCGCTGGCTCAGCTCCTTCTTCAGAGCGAGATGGTTCTCGATGATGCCGTTGTGAACGACCGCCACTCCCCGGTAGGAATGAGGATGGGCGTTCTCGTCCGAGGGTCTGCCGTGCGTGGCCCAGCGGGTGTGCCCGATTCCGGTGGTGCCCTTCGGAGGCTCGGCGGTGATGCGGTTTTCCAGGTTCTTGAGCTTGCCGTTGGCGCGGACGATCTTCAGCCCTTTGCCATTGACGATCGCGACGCCGGCCGAGTCATAGCCGCGGTACTCGAGCTTTTTCAAACCGGAAACAAGAATCGGTGCCGCTTCCTCGCCACCAACGTACCCAACGATCCCGCACATCACTGACCTCTCTATCGCCGCGACTGACCGTCTAAGCGACGCTTAACCCCCGGCCTCTGCACCCGAAATGGACATTCTGTCCGCGCCCGACAATAGCCGTGAGGCGACGATTGGGACCATTGGGTCGGCTTTACCCTGCATCTTTCTTCGGTATCTCACCTTTCCTCTTAAGAACCCACCCCTCCTTCGTAACCTGGGGGCTGCGAGAGAGCACCAGGCTCATCGCCGGCACATTCTCAGTCACCGTGGTTCCTGCCCCGATCAGCGAACCTGCCCCGACGCTGACCGGCGCCACCAGCTGGGTATCGGACCCCACGAAGACGTTGTCTTCCACCACGGTCAGGTGCTTGTTCACGCCATCATAGTTGCAGGTGATGGTTCCCGCGCCGATGTTGACGCCCGCCCCGATTTTCGCGTCTCCGAGATAGGACAGGTGGTTGGCCTTGGAGCCCTTTCCGATCGCCGCCTTCTTCGTCTCCACGAAGTTGCCGATGTGAACCGAGTCGGCCAGCTCGGTCCCCGGCCGCAGCCTGCAGAAGGGTCCGAGGACACAGCGCTCGCCGACCCGGGCTCCTTCCAACACCGAATACGGTCGCACTTCGGTTCCATCCGCGACGATCGAATCGGCGATCACCGAGCCCTGGCCCACGCGGACGCCCTTACCAATCCGCGAAGCGCCGAGGAGCGAGACCATCGGACCGATTTCTGCATCTCGTCCGATCGCCACGCCAGCGTCGATGAACGCGCTGTCGGGATCGAGCAGGCTGACCCCGTTTTGCATGTGCAACGAATTGATCCGCTTTCGCAAAACCCGGGCACAGGAGGCGAGGTCCTCCCGGTCGTTGACCCCCGCGGTCTCGGTAAAATCGACCTGGATGTCCGCCAGCTTCTTCTTCGCTGCCGCGATCGCCACCAGGTCGGTCAAATAGAATTCGCGTTGCGCGTTGGCGTTGCGTGCTTGCGGCAATGAGCTCCACAGGAAACTGGAATCGGCGACGTAAATCCCGGCATTGAACTCCCGGATCTGGAGCAACTTCGCGCTGCAGTCCTTTTGCTCGACCACGCGCGAGATCCGACCGCGCGAACGAACGATGCGGCCGTATGCCGTCGCATCCGGCGCGACGGAGGTGATCAGCGCCAGAGCCGAGCGCTGGCGGTGGTAGGCCGCGATCAGGGCTTCAAGCGTGGCGTGCTGGAGCAGCGGGACATCGCCGTAAAGTATTAGAATTGCACCGGAATAGTCCTTGAGCTCCGCTTGAGCGGCTTGAACCGCATGAGCCGTTCCCCTCTGTTCGCTCTGCAGGGCAAAGCGCAAGGGCTGGCCGGGAAACGCCTGTTGCAGCGTGGATTTCACCTGCTCGGCCTGGAAACCCACCACCGCCACCACGGGGGATGCGCCCAGGTCCAGAGCGCGGGAGATCGCGTACGCGCCCAGCGGACGCCCCAGGACGGGATGGAGCACCTTGGCCTTCGACGACTTCATCCGGGTACCCTGACCGGCGCAAAGAACGATCGCTGCCAAGGGCGAATGCGTGGTTGAGGGCGTCCGGATTGCCTTCGAATCAGTTTGTTTGAGGGTTCCTCTGGGGAGCGCTCGGGGGTATTTTCGTCCGCTCGATTTCATAGTCTCGATCAGGTCCCAACCCTTCGACTCACGGTGATGCAAACGAAACGCCAGAAATCAGGCAAGATGCTTATCGGCCTCCCCCTCCAAGGATTCCGAAGATTTAACACGCGTTCGCAATTGAAAAAAGTCGGCTCCCCTGACGGCGACGTCGGAATAATCGGCGGGAAGGCCGCTGTCGCCGAAGATGAAAGGCCGATGGCCGCCTGTAGGCTGCCGCGCCGGTTGGCCTGCACCACGCCAACAGTCCTCGCCCCGGTGCTCCTGGTCGGCTTTTGCGCGCTCGCCGCCCGGCCGTTTCGGGGTGGCGTTGTCGCCAGCGCTCATCCAATCGCCAGCACGGCGGCGTTGTCCATGCTCGAGCGGGGTGGCAATGCCGTCGATGCCTCGGTTGCTGCGGCGTTCACGCTGGCAGTGGTGGATCCCGCTCACTCGGGATTGGGCGGGGGCGGGTTCGCCCTGCTCCACGATGTGCGGTCCGGTCAGACGCGGGTGCTCGATTTCCGGGAGACAGCGCCCTCGGGGGCCAGCCGGGACATGTACCTTCGGAGCGGAAAGCTGGAACCCAAGCTTGTCACCGACGGAGCGCTGGCGGTGGCAGTCCCGGGCGCGGTGGCGGGTTACTTCGCCGCGCTGTCCAGCTTCGGCACCTTGAAACCCTCCGTCGTCCTCGCCCCGGCGATCCTCGCCGCCTGGCGCGGGTTTCCGGTCACCCCGATGTACCAGCGACTCGCCAAAGCGCGCCTGGATTGCCTTCGTTCGAATCCCGGGGCAGCGCGGATTTTTCTTCGACCCGATTCCGATGGCGTCCCCGACGTTCCGGCGCTTGGCACCACGATTCGCCAGCCCGAGTTGGCGCGCACCCTTGAGCTTCTGGCGAGGGAGGGTCCACCCGCATTCTACACAGGCAAGCTCGCCCGATCGATCGCGTCTGCAGTGAAAGAAGGCGGTGGGATTCTCACCACCGACGATCTGGCGCGATTCCGGATCGTCCACCGCGAGCCGCTCGTGGGCAGTTATCGGGGCCACCGGATCGCGACAATGCCCCCGCCCTCCGCCGGAGGACTCACGCTGCTTCAAGTCCTGGGCATGATCGAGCTCAAGGAGCCGGCCGGCCTTCCCTATGACGAACCCAACTCGCTCCACCTGTACGCCGAAGCGCTGCGCCGCGCTTTCGCGGACCGGGCGAAATACCTCGGGGACCCCGATTTCGTCGAGATTCCCCTTCGAACACTCGTCTCCGCAGCGCACCTCAACGAGCTTCTGCGGACGTTCGATCCCTCGCGGGCAACGCCATCTAACGACGTCCTCCCACTGCCCGTGCTCCCTGCGAGCGCGGAGCGCGGCGAAAAGCACACCACCCATCTTTCGGTTCTCGACCGATCGGGAAATGCGGTGGCGATGACGACGACGATCAACGATGGGTTTGGTTCCTGCCTCGTCGTGCCGGGAACGGGGATCCTCTTGAACGACGAAATGGACGACTTTGCCGCCAGCCCCTGGCAGCCGAACCTGTACGGGCTGGTGATGGGCGAAGCGAACAGCATTGCTCCCGGAAAGCGCCCGGTATCTTCGATGGCCCCGACGATCATCTTCCAGAAGGAAAACCCGCAGCGGGCGATGATCGTCGCCGGCGCGGCAGGCGGTTCGACCATCCCCACCAGTGTGATCCAGATCGCGCTGCACGTGATCGACCATGGAACGGACGTCGCCTTTGCCAATGGTCGCGGCCGCGTGCACCATCAATTTCAGCCGGACGAGCTGAGGCTCGAGCGATACGCGCTCGACCCGGCAACCATCAAAGCCCTCGAGGCGAAAGGCCACCGGGTGGAGGTGCGAAATCCCTGGGGGGATGCCGAAGCCGTGCTCGAGGATCCGCGGACGGGGCTGCGCTACGGGGGACCAGATCCTCGCAACGAAGGCGCCGCTCTCGGACAGGACTGATGGAAGGCGACCCGCCGCCGATTTTCGATGCCCACCTCCATCCGGAGGGATTGACGGATCAAGACATCGAGTCGCTCCGGATTTTCGGAGTCTCCGCCGCGTTGGTCGCCGCGCACCACGCCCCGGTAAACTCAACCTCGCGCGAGATTCTCGCCCACTTCGAATCGATTCTCGCGATTCAGCTTCCACGGCTCGAGCGCCAGGGGATCCGCGCCTATGCCGCTCTCGGCGTCGATCCGCGGTGCGTTCCAAGGCGAGGGATGACGGAAATCCTCGCCGCCCTTCCCGACTATTTCAGCAGCGGCAAGGTGGTCGCGCTCGGCGAGGTTGGGCTTCAGCATGGAGGAGAGGCGGAAGAGAACGCCTTCATCGCTCAACTGGAACTGTCCCGGAAGCTCAAGCTCCCTGTCCTCGTTCACACCCCCGTCCTCGACAAGGAACGCTTGACGCGGCGAACTCTCAACATCCTCAAGGCGACAGGCGTGGTTACCCAACGGGTGATGGTCGATCACGCGAGCCCTCGAACGGTCCGAACGATTCTGGAGTGCGGGCATTACGCCGGGCTGACCATTCACCCGGATGAGCTCTCGGCGGAGCGCGCCACCGCGCTGGTGAGGCGGCTCGGCAGCGAGAGAATCATCGTCGACTCCGACCTCGGCGATGGGCCCGGCGACATCATCGGGCTACCCCGCATGCTCAATTTGATGGCCAAGCAGAAGCTCTCCGCCGGGGTGATCCGTAAGGTTGCGTTCAAGAACGCCGCCCACTTCTTCCGGGTCGTTTCGAATCCGCAGAGCTGATTTGGGTGCTGCGAAGCGCGATTTTGATCCGGCAGCCTGCCGATACTTCAGTGCAGCGCGGCGCTCTGCGGAAATCCGAACTTGAGGCTCAGCTTGCCGTCCCCGTTCCAATCGAGGAGCAGCTGCACCGGAATGCCCTGCTGGCGGTAGTCCCGCAGGGAATCCTCGGCGGCATCGAGCAACTGCTGGTACGAGTGGCTGAGCTCCACTGCGACCAGCACCCCCACCTCCTCACCATCGCTGGTGCTGGAGTTGTAGAGGGCACAGCGCTGAAAGCGCGCCCAACGGCCGTTCTGCATCCTCACCAACTCACCTTCGTTCGCCATCGGGATACCCTCTCCCACTTGCCTTCGTCGCGCTGAAATCAAAGTTCTATGTTGCTGACTCGACGGGAGTTTTGGTGCTTTCAACCCCGATTGCAAGTCGATCAGGGTGAGTCAATAAAAATCTGTAAATTTCAGGGGCTGTAAATCTGTTTACTGTCTGGAAGGCGCGATCAGCCGAGCTTTTGTCCACGCAGGTCTTCCAGGGCTGTCACGACTGCGCCGATGTCCTGGCCGCCTTTGCCTTGCGCGCGGGCCAGTTGATACGTCTCCTTCACGGCCGAAACCCCGGGCGTCGGTACCCGATGCAAAGCCGCGTTGTCCAGAAAGAGGCGAAGGTCCTTGAACATGAGGTCGATGGAAAAGTGCGGCTCGAATTCACGCCGCAGAATGGAAGGGCCTTTGAAGTCGTAGTAGGGCGAGCGAAATCCGGAGGCTTGAACCACTTCGAGGAGCTTGCGTGGATCTATCCCGGCCACTTGGGTCAGCAGCATCGCCTCGCACAGTCCCTCCAGCATCATCGAGATGATCGCGTTGCCGGCCAGCTTCACCTGGCTTCCTGAGCCAACCGGGCCGCAGTGGATCACCTTCTCGCCCACCGCGGCGAAGATCGGCTTTGCGCGCTCGAATGGGCCCGGAGAAGCTCCCACCATCAAAAGCAGCGTTCCTTTATCCGCTCCCGTCTTTGAACCGGTCATCGGCGCCTCGACGAAATCCACCCCCTGCTTCGAAGAAACCGACTCGAGCTCGCGGGCGAGGTCGGGTGAAATGGTGGAGAAGTCGATGAACAGCTGACCCGCTCGAGCCGCGGAGAGCAGGCCGTTGGGGCCCATCGCCACCTCGCGCAGCGCGGCGGGGTCCGCGACGCAGGTGCAGAACACGTCCACTCGAGAGGCCAGATCGGCCGGCGAGCTTGCCACCCGAACCCCGTACTGCGTCAGCGCCTCGGCGCGAGAGGGGGTCCGATTCCACACCGAGACCTGGAATCCCTTCTGCGCCAGATTTCGCGCCATCCGGCTACCCATGATTCCAAGGCCAATGAATCCAACTTTCGTCTCGCTCATTTTCGGTCTCTTTCCTTGTTCATCCGCGCCGCAACTTACGCGGGAAGCGCTTCCATGGAGGCTCGCCGCATTTATATGAAGGATGAAGGCCCGGTGCAGCGCGAGTAGCGTCTGGCCCGGCGATCTCTTAGATTGCGGCCGATGAAGTTTCCGCTCCTGTTCCGCCGCCTGAACGCGATCACCGGCAACGCCGCTCAGGACCGCGCCGAAAAGCTTCTCGCCGAAAGCCTGAGGTTGCTCGGACAGTTCTGCGCCAAGATGGCGGATAGCGTCGAAGCGCAGAGGTTGGCGCGGGCCGGCTACTCACAGCAGGACGAGTTTCTCGAGCGTATCGATCCCGGTCCGAGCTCTGATTCGCCCAACCGCAGGTCGAATCAAGAGCGTTAAGCTTTCGCATTGAACCTCGCATTCCACGCCGGGGCTGAACGATGTTTCCGGTAAATGCCCTTGACGACGAAGAGGGCGAGCGCATTCCCCCTGGGCTGCCCCCGGTGATCGATGCCCACGTGCATCTCTTCCCGGACCGCGTCTTTGAAGCGGTGTGGCGTTGGTTCGACAAGTATGGCTGGCCGATCCGCTACAAGATCTATTCGCGACAGGTGGTGGAGTTCCTCTTGTCCCGCGGGATCTCCCGGGTGGTGGCGCTGCACTACTCGCACCAGCCGGGAATGGCCCGCGCGCTCAACGAATACGCCGCGGAGATTGCGCGCACCGAGCCACGGGTGATCGCTCTGGCGACGGTGCTGCCTGGCGAGGCTGGCGCGGTCCAGATCCTCGAAGATGCCTTTCGCGCTGGTCTCAAAGGGGTCAAATTGCATTGCCACGTCCAGAGCTTCAGCCCGGACGCTGCGCCGCTCGACGAAATCTATCGAGCCTGTGAGCTGGCCGATAAGCCCATCGTCATCCATGCGGGCCGCGAGCCCTACAATCCCCATTACCACTGCGACAGCCGCGAGCTGTGCTCGGCCGAGCGGATCGAGCGGGTCCTCCAGAATCATCCGCGCCTCAAGCTGTGCGTTCCGCATCTGGGGGTGGACGAGTTTCGCGCCTACGAGCGGCTCCTTGAGCGGTACGATCGATTGTGGCTCGATACCACCATGGTTCTCGCCGATTACTTTCCGCTCGAGATACCGATCCGGCTTCTTCACTGCCGGCCCGAGCGCATCATGTACGGAACCGACTTTCCGAACCTCCCCTACGCCTGGGACCGCGAGCTGCGCAAGCTGGAGGGCTTGGCGCTCCCGCCGGATCATCAGGCGCGAATCCTCTCTGAAAACGCCATCGATTTCTTCGGGATTCAGTAGTACTTCACGAATGCCGAGCGGGGAAGCATCTTTCTGGCGCCTCCTTCCTTGGCACGCGAGCTCGCGGCATGGCGCATATCCTGGTGGTCGACGACGACGCTTCTCATCGCACCCTGCTCTGCGATGCCTTGCAGGAGATGGGCTACCGGACCGCCGAGGCTTCGAATGGGCGCGAGGCGCTCGAGTTTCTCGACGGAGAAATGCCCGATGGCGTGCTGCTGGACTTGCGAATGCCGGTGATGAGCGGTTGGGGGCTGCTGGACCTGCTCAAAAAGAGCCCGCGCACGAAAAGCCTGCCGATCATCATCATTTCCGCCTACGGTTTCGAGTGGGAAGCCGAGCTGGTCGGCGCGAGCGGCTACATTTCCAAGCCGGTCGATCTACAAAACGTCCAGGAGACGGTGAAGCGCCTGATCGGTCCTCCGCCCCCAAAAACCGTGATTCACTAGCCGCCACTAGGCGCTGGAGCGGTACCCAAGGGCCATTTCGGAGATAAAACGTGCGCGTCTACTATTCGGACCAGCACCCTGTACCGCTACCGAGCACTCATCGGTTTCCGATGGAGAAGTACCGGCGAGTTCGAGAGCAGCTCTTGTCGCAACGGGTATTGCTCCCTTCGCAGATGCAACCCGCCGATCTGGCGCCCCTCGATGCGCTCGCGCGCGTGCACAGCCGCGACTACCTCAGAGCAATTTTCGATGGAACGCTCAACCCGGCCGAGGAACGAAAGCTGGGGTTTCCCTGGAGCCCCGAGCTCGTCGTCCGTTCTCGGGCTTCGGTGGGCGGGACGCTGGCAGCTGCGCGATCGGCGCTGGCCGACGGACTGAGCGGCAATCTCGCCGGGGGAACGCACCATGCGTTTGCCGACCATGGCGAGGGTTATTGCGTCTTCAACGACATCGCGGTTGCCATTCGCGCGCTCCAGGCTGATGGCGAAATCGATCGGGCGGTCGTCGTGGATCTGGACGTGCATCAAGGCAACGGCACGGCGCAGATTTTCGAGGGGGACGACACGGTGTTCACCTTCTCCATGCACGGGGAGCACAATTTCCCTTTCCGGAAGACGCGGTCCTGCCGCGACGTCGGTTTGCCCGACGGTACCGGTGACGCCGCCTATCTCGATGCGCTGCTGCGGCACCTGCCGGAGGTGCTGGAGAGCGCCGGGGCCGACGTCCTCTTCTATCAAGCAGGGGTTGATCCGCTCGCGGAGGATTCGCTGGGGCGGCTGTCGCTGAGCCTGGATGGATTGCTCGAACGGGATCGGATCGTCCTTCAGTTGGCCTGGTCTCGCGGTTTGCCGACGGTGCTGACTCTGGGGGGGGGCTATGCCCGGCCGATCGAGCGCTCGGTAGAAGCCCACGTTGGAACCTATCAAACCGCGGTGCGCATCGCCGGCGATCCGGTGCGGGCAGCTCGATGACCGCGCCTTCACGAACGGAAGCGGCTCGGCGCGCCCTCGCGCTCGATGACCTCGCGCTGATCCGCGAGTGCGAGCACGAGTTTTTCACCGCTCGAGGGCCGGGAGGTCAGCATCGCAACAAGACGGCCACCGGAGTACGTCTGACCCATCCGGCAACCGAGCTTTCGGTGACGGCGACCGAGCGCCGAAGCCAGGCGATGAATCGGCGCATCGCTCTGCAGCGACTGCGCGGCGCTCTTCGGGTGCTCGCCACCCCGCCAAAAGTGCGTCGAAAGACCGGGCCCACCGAGGCGTCGCGTCGGCGTCGGCGCGAGGAGAAGAAGCGCCTTTCGGCGAAAAAGTCGGCGCGCCGCACGAACTTCGGCGACTCGTAGGCTGAGCGCTCCGTGGCCGCCGGCTTTGCCTGACTTAGGATTTCGCCAGCTGGCGCAGGACGTAGGGCAGGATTCCGCCGTGGCGGAAATAGTCGAGCTCGTTCGGGGTATCGATGCGTGTCAACACGGCGAACTTTTTTGCCGCGCTGCCGGTCGAGGCATGGACGGTCAGCTTCTTTCCCGGGGCAAGCCCCTCCGCGATTCCGAGGATTTCGAAGACCTCGTGACCGGTGAGCCCGAGTGACTGGGCATCCTGGCCCGCGTCGAACTGCAGCGGCAGAACGCCCATTCCAACCAGATTCGAGCGATGAATGCGCTCGAAGCTCTTGGCGATCACCGCGCGCACCCCGAGCAGCTGTGTTCCCTTGGCCGCCCAATCTCGCGAAGAACCGGTCCCGTACTCGGCGCCGGCGAGGACCACCAGCGGAACGCCTGCCGCGGCGTAGCTCATCGCCGCATCGTAGATCGACATCTTTTCGCCGCTGGGCAAGTGAACGGTGTAGCCGCCTTCCACCCCGGGCAGGAGCAGGTTGCGCAGACGGATGTTGGCGAAGGTTCCCCGCACCATCACCTCGTGATTGCCCCGTCGCGCGCCGTACGAATTGAAATCTTTCGGGTCAACGCCCTGCTCGATCAGATACCTCGCTGCGGGGCTGCCCTTGGCAATGCTGCCCGCGGGCGAGATGTGATCGGTGGTGACCGAATCACCAAGCAGGGCCAGGACCCGCGCGCCTCGAACGTCCTTTGGCCCGGGGGGGTCTCTGGGCAGCTGCTCGAAAAAGGGCGGCTTGCGCACATAGGTCGACTTCGGATCCCAGGCGAACGTCTCACCCTTGCCAACCGCGAGTCCCTTCCAGCGCTCATCTCCTTCCAGGATCCGGCTGTAGCGCCGCACGAATTGCTCGGGTTTCACCGCTTGCTGAACCGCTTCGCGAATCTCCTGATTGGATGGCCAGAGGTCGCGCAGGTAGACCGGATGACCGTTGCGGTCGAGGCTGATCGGTTCCTGGAACAGGTCGACGTCCATCTCGCCCGCCAATGCGTAGGCCACCACCAGGGGCGGCGAAGCGAGGAAATTCATCCGCACCAGGGAGTTGATTCGCCCTTCGAAGTTCCGGTTGCCGGAAAGAACGCTGGCGACCACCAGCTCTCCGCTGGTCACCGCGTCTGCGATGTGCTCCGGCAGCGGCCCCGAATTGCCGATGCAGGTCGTGCAGCCATACCCGACCAGATGGAATCCGAGCGCTTCGAGATAGGGCTGCAGGCCCGCGTGCGTCAGGTAGTCCGTCACCACCTGCGATCCCGGGGCCAGCGAGGTCTTCACCCAGGGCTTGGTGGCCAGTCCATGCTCCACCGCCTTCTTTGCCAAAAGTCCCGCGGCCACCATCACCGCGGGATTCGAGGTGTTGGTGCACGACGTGATCGCGGCGATCACCACCGACCCATGCCCGATCTGAAAAGTGATCGAATCCTGCGTGCAGGGAACCGTTTGCACCAGCCGGCCCAATTCCGGTTGAAGCAGCCGGGGCGGCGGGGTCGCCGGGCTGCCGCCCTCCGTCAACCAACGCCCCACCTTCTCCTGATCGAGACGCGCTTTGACTCGCGCAAGGGCACTCGATCCTGCGGCCGGCGTGGACCCGCCAACGACGGTTCGACGGTGCCGAGGTCCAGCTCCAGGGTATCGGAGTAAACGGCGGCGGGAGTGCTCTCGTTGTGGAACAGACCCTGTTCTTTGCAGTACGTCTCTACCACTGAAATCTGCTCGGGAGATCGCCCGGTGAAACGCAGGTAGGCGAGCGTCGCCTGATCAACCGGGAACAGCCCGATCGTCGCTCCATATTCGGGAGACATATTTGAAATCGTCGCGCGATCCGGAAGCGAGAGGGCGGAGATACCCGGACCGAAGAACTCGACGAACTTGCTCACCACGCCCTTTTTCCGGAGCTGCTGGGTCACGGTGAGAACCAGGTCCGTCGCCGTGGCGCCCTCCGGGAGAGTTCCAAAAAGCCGGAAGCCGATCACTTGTGGCACGAGCATGGTGATCGGCTGGCCGAGCAATGCGGCCTCGGCCTCGATTCCTCCGACCCCCCAGCCGACCACACCGAGCGCGTTGACCATCGTGGTGTGCGAATCGGTGCCGACCAACGTGTCGGGGTAGAGCGAGCCTCGCTCGCGGAACACCACGCTGGCGAGGTACTCCAGATTGACCTGATGGCAGATGCCGGTGTCCGGCGGCACCACCCGAAAGTTTCGGAACGCGTCCTGGCCCCATCGCAGGAAGGCGTAGCGCTCGCGGTTGCGGTCGAACTCCATCTGCGCGTTGGAATGAAATGCCGTCGAGGAAGCGAACTGGTCCACCTGGACCGAGTGATCGATCACCAGATCAGCCGGGTGCTCGCCGCCAGGTCCACCACCGCGGGTACCCCGGTGAAGTCCTGGAGCAGCACCCGGGCCTGGTTGAAGGAAATTTCCGTCTCCGGTGGCGCGGTGGGCTTCCAGTCGACAAGCGCCTCGATGTGCTCTCGCTTGACCACGCGGCCATCCTCGTTGCGCAGCAGATTTTCGAGCAGCACTTTGAGCGAAAAGGGAAGTCGCTCAACCGACGGGTGGGCCTTGGCCAGCTTCTTCAGCTGAAAGATTTCGTATTCCGCCGATCCGACCGCCAGACGACCTTTGGTTGCGAAGCTGTCCGTCATGTCCATCTCTTCTAAACCGGTAGGGCAACAGCGGCAACTAGAGCTTGAGCTCGGCTCGCCTTTGCTCTGCCTTCCACGGACATGGGTGGTCTGGTCCGGGGAAGTAGTTCTTGATTTCGTCCAGCGCGTCGCGCGCCGCCGCCCCGTCTTTGAGGACAAAGGAGCGCTGCAATTGGAGCATCAGATTCGCGCACAGGCGGTCGAGCTCGCGCTGTGCTTCCCTCATCCGATCCTGCGCCCTCGAGGAGAGATCGGGCTTCGGATCCGGCAGTGCCTCGAGGGTCAACCAGACGCTCCGAAAGTCTTTCCAGGCCGTATATCGGTTGGATGCGGCGACCTCGCGCCGCGCGAACGTCTGCTCGGCGCGCCGAAAAATAGCAGAAGCCTCGTGCAGCAGTGGATCGGGCGGCAACTGCGGCAAGGCAATCGTTTCAACCCACAGGTTCCAGATTCGCCAGGGATCCGCCCGCAGTGGATTTCGCGTGCTCTTGAAGGAGATCCGGTTCGGTTCGCCGTTCTTCAGAAGGTCGGAACGGATGACCATCTGATGGAAGACACCTTCCACGTCGATCAGATCCGCGGGAACCGGGCCGAGGTGGGCGCCGTTGACGTTGACCACCACTTCGCCCTCGGAGATGTCGCGCGATTGGAAATGCAGGACCACCACCATCCTGCCCAGCGAGCGAAATTCGAAGTCGAACGCCTTTGCATCGGGGTGCGGATAGGTCACCCCGACCCCGAGCCCGAATGACTCCTTGATTGCCGTTCGCGTGAGGGCGGTCGGTTCCGCTCCGACTTTCGCCGGGGCCGACGACCGGCGCTGGGTGACGGCGGCGAGCGACCCAACGATACCGCTCGCGGCGCCGATGGCAATCAAAACCCGGGTGGGTCGGGAAGCGCGCGACCAGAGCGAGGCAAGCACGCCGGCGGCAATCCGTCCGCCCGCCAGCGCCCGGTGCGCCCACGATCTCGCCGCCGGAGGCCCTCGAAGGAGAACCAGGCTCGTCGAGCTCGCCGACGACGCAGGTCCTGCGTCGGGGAAAGTCCGATCGGCCGTCGCGCCGGCAACCGAGAAACGGAAACGGGCAGAACCCAGCGCCAGCTCATCGCCGGTGGAGAGCTTGGCGCGGCCGATGGCGACGCCGTTCACCTGCGTCCCGTTGGAGCTCTGGAGATCCTGCAGGAAATAGGCGTCTTCCACCCGGACGATCTCCGCGTGTCTTCGCGAAACCTCCGGATCGCTGACCACCACATCGCACTGCGTGCCGCGGCCGATCGCCACCGCGGGCTGATCGAAAGCAAACTCCGCGCCTGCGTCCCTCCCCTCCACGGCCTTCAACCGAAACCCCATCAACTCAAGGACGCAATCGAGGCCGCGGCACGAGCGATGGCATCGCGCGCCCAGGCTGGCTCGATCACCTCTGCTTCCCCTCCAAAAGACAGGATCCATTGGGTCAACCAGCGCTCCGAGTCACCCAAAACCGAAACTTCGACGCTGCCGTCGGCCGCAGGTCGGGCCTCGTCGCCGAAGCGCTCCCGCATGTAGGGCGCCAGCGCGGGTGCAAACCGAACGCGGATCTTGCCACGGTCGCTCACCGGCTCCGGCACTTTTCCCCGGCTCGTGGACAGCGGCGCAAACGTTCGGTCGGTCAACGCCAGCTTGCGCACCCGGTCGAGGCGGAAGAGCCTCTCGTCGTTTCGAGAGAGGCAGTGCGCGAAAAGGTACCATTGGCCCCGGTGGCTGAAGAGCTCCAGCGGCTTCACCCGGCGTGGCTCGGTGGCGCCCCGGCCATGGCTGAAATACTCGAAACTGACCTCGCGTCTGGCAGAGATCGCCTCCGCCAGTGGCGCCAGCTCCGCCGGCCCCTCCATGCTCGCGTCGACCTTTCGCCCCATCTCGCGGTACTGCTCGCGCGCCTCGGCGGGCAGGACTTTTTCCAGTTTGGCGATCGCGCTGCGGAGCGCGTCGCTCGCGGTGGGTCGAACGAGATCGGCGGCCGCCCGAAGCGCCGCGGCTTCCGAGCCGGTCAGCCTGGGCGGGGCAGAGAAGCGCTGGTCCAGATCCACGTAGACGCGCCCGTTTTCCACGTAGATGTCGATGTAATCGTCTGGCTGGAAAGGAGGCCGGCCAACCATCGTCAGCAAATCGAGATCCTGGAGCAACTCCTCCTCGGTCAGCCCGAGCGCGTCGGCGAGCTCCCGGACCGAAATGCCGGGCCGCCGCGAGGCGTAGGGCACGAGGAGAAGCAGCCGCCGGAGGCGCTCGTGGACATCGCTCATTGGATGCTCCCCCGGCCCGATCGGGAGGCGCCCGCGTGGGCGCTGCGCACCCGAGCCGCCATCGCCTTCCAGCGGGAGACCGCCTCGGCCGGAGCGGTGACCCAGCAGTCCGCTCCGAGCGAAAGGGCGTAGCGCAAAAGTCCGTCGAGATAGGTGGCGACAACGAGCACGGTCGATTCGCCCGCGCCTAGCTCCACTTTCGACTCCGGGAAGACCCGGTTGGCGAGCGGCGCGAGATCCCCGCGCAAGGACAACGTCACCGCGACCGGCGCCTCGATTCGATACTGCCAGGGGTAACTGGCGACGTAGTCCTCCAGCCGGAATCCGGATGGAACCTCGAAATCTGAGCTTCTCGGCTTGGCCGGGTTCACCTTCAGCTCGCGGATCCGATGCACGTGGAAAGTGCGAATCCCTTGGCGCAGATGGCAATATCCCACCAGGGACCAGACCCCTCGCCGCATCGCCAACCCGTAGGGATCCACCCGGCGCTCGGTGGTCTTGCCGCTCCGCGGGGAGTAGTACGAGATCTCCACCCACTTGCGCGCTCCCGAAGCAGCGCGGAGTACCTCGAGCCGCGGGGCGATCTCCTCCTGCCGCGCCACCGCGTCCAGCTCCATGCGCACCCGAGGGCTGGGAAGCTCCGTGCCTGCGTAGAAACCGATCTTTCGCATCGCGTGGGCCAGATCGCGGCGACCTGGAAATGCCGCCGCAGCCAGGGCGGCCGAGCCCGCCGCATAGAGCAGGGCAAGCTCTTCCGGGGTCAGGCCAACTTCGGGAAGATAGTATTGCTCGCGGTCGACGACGTAGCCGTCCTTGCGCTCGTCATCGCCTTGCACGTAGGCGACGGGAATCCCCAGTTCCAGGATTTCTGCCTTGTCACGCTCGAACTTGCGCTCCGCCGCTTCGTCCGACGGCGCACCATAGTCCTCCGGAAAGGACTCGCGGAGCTCTGCCCAGGTAATGGGCTCCCGCGCATCCAGAAGCAGTGCCACCAGGTCGAGAAGCCGTTCCGTGCGTTCCATCGTGTGACGCGCCCGTTTTGATTGAGCAACGCAGAATGCGAAAACCATGCCTTCTGCGTCAAGCTGCGGGCCGGTGCATCACCGACAATCCGATCGCGAACGCGCCGAGCACAATCTCGCCCATCAAACAGAGCACGGAGAAGCCGTGCAGCCGCCAGAACGCGAGCCGGCGAGGATCCTCCCGCGGTGCCTTGTCCATCTCGTCGCCGAGCTGGGTGCGCAGTTGCTGGATCTCCGGCGACAAGGCGAAACGCGAATAGAGCGCCAATCCGAGCATCGCCGCGACCAGCGCGAGCTTCAGCCCCAGGATTTGACCCCCTCCGCGGGTGCCGGCGATTTCGATCAGTGCCGCGGCGCCGGCAATGGGGCCGGCGATCAGCGCGTACGAGTCAAAACGCCGGAGCACTTCGCCCAGGATTTCGCCGGCAAGCTTGCGCGAGCCGGCGAGGGCGAAAACCGCCGGCGCGACGAAAAAAGTGATCGCTGCACCGCCTCCCACCCAGAGGGCCAGGGTGAACAGGCAGACGAACTGAACGAGGAAGCCCAGCATCAAGGCGGCGATTACCAGGATGGATGCAACAAACCTAGAGAGGGGATGTCAAAATGTCGTTGAGAAGGGTCGCGGGGGGGAAGAACCTGTCAATCGGTTCTCTGCTTTCCGTGCTGAAGTTTCCTGTTTTTGGGGGTATCTTGCTTGGCGCGGCTATTGCTGGGTTGCGTAAGGGGCCCGTCGACCGGGAGAAGGAATGAACCGAACCGCCTTGATCTCTTGTGCGTTCTTTGCCGCATGGGGTTGCGCCTCCACACCGAAGCCCACCAATGAGCAAAAGCTCTACTTCTCCCTTGAGGTCCGCCGCGAAGGCCATCTGGTGGCCAAACCGAAGCTTCTCGGCGAAACGGGCAAGGTTACCCGCGTCGAGCGTCGGCAACCGGGGGCCGCCCTGGCGGACTACCAGCTGATCCTCGTTCCGCGGCCGTCTGGAGCCGGTTACCACCTGGAATTGGACCTGTCGCTGCCCGACGTCCACGGTCAGGCCGAGTTGGACTTGGCCCACGGACAGGTTCGCCAGCTTGAGCTCGGTCCCCGTGCAGGGGAGCTTCAGGTCTCCCTGATGATGATGCGGGTGGACTCACCGGAATTCCGGCTTTTGATGGATATCGGAGAGCGGCAGCGAACGAGCGAGAGCCCGCGTTCAATCTGACTTCCGAGCGATTTTTCGGCTGACGTTCACCTACCGGCCATCCAGAGCAGCGGCGGGGACCGGGGGATTGTCCAAGCCAGTGGCGGGGAGCCCGGTTATTCTTGAGGCTTGACCGACGTATTCGGCAACACCCTTGGGCTGAAGGCAAACGAGCTTCGACTTCTCCGGAACACCTACCGGCGGAGAGCATCTCCGCATGAGGTGGTCAGCCCCGAGTTGGCGCGGCACCTCACCGAAATCTCGAAGAGCATCAACCGCCAGGTGGGAATCCTCCTCAACCGCAAGGGCGAGGTGGAGAACGTCATCGTGGGGAATGCCAACCGCCTTGACCTGCCCGACATCGGTCGAGCCCGAGCGGGACAATCGCGCCTTCGCGGGCTTCGGCTGGTGCACACCCATCTCAAATCAGAGCCGCTCACCAAAGACGACCTGACCGACCTGGCGCTGCTCCGACTGGACCTTGTCGCGGCGATCGGCGTGCTCGACGAGGGACTTCCCGGTTCCCTTCAGTTTGCGCATCTGGTTCCTGCGAATGGAACGGGCCACTACTGGCAGGTCGAGACGCTCCCCTCGGTCTACGGCGACCAACCCGATGTGTTGGACACCGTCGTCGCGCTGGAGGAGGAATTCGCCAAGGGCGCATCGGCGCGCAGTGTCGGCGGCCGGGAGCGCGCCATCCTCGTCGGCGTCTCTTTGGACGGAAATCGCGCCCGTGCGGAGGCTTCTTTGACCGAGCTGCGTGAGCTCGCCCGCACCGCGGGAGTGGAGGTGCTCGATTGCGTCCTTCAGGCCCGCCGGGATCCCGATCCGAGATACTTCGTCGGTCGTGGAAAGCTCGAGGAGCTGAATCTGCGCTCGATGCAGCTGATGGTCGAATTGCTGATTTTCGACCGGGATCTCTCCCCGTCGCAGAGCCGCCACATCGCCGAGGACACCAGCCTTAAAATCCTCGATCGGACGCAGCTCATTCTCGACATCTTTGCCCAGCGGGCGCAAAGCGCGGCGGGAAAGCTCCAGGTCGAGCTTGCGCAGCTCAAGTACCTGTTGCCGCGGTTGTCGCAAAGCGATGATTCGCTTTCTCGCCTCGCGGGAGGAATCGGCGGACGAGGTCCCGGCGAGACGAAGCTCGAAATCGATCGGCGCCGGGTGCGAGACAGGATCACCCATCTGGAGGCGCGGATCGAATCGCTTTCCCGGGAGCGCGGGGTGCGCCGGGCCCTGCGCGCTCGGCGGGAGATGCCGATCATCTCCATCGTCGGCTACACCAACGCCGGCAAATCGACCTTGCTCAATGCGATGACCGGCTCGAATGTCATGGTGGAGGACAAGCTGTTTGCCACCCTGGACCCCTCTAGCCGCCGCCTGCGTTTTCCCCGCGCGCGCGAGGTGATCATCACCGACACGGTGGGATTCATCCGCGACCTGCCCAAGGATCTGGTCAACGCCTTCCGGGCCACGCTCGAGGAGCTCTCCGAGGCCAGCCTGCTTCTGCACGTGGTCGACGCGGCGGACCCGGACCGCGAAGAGAAGACTTCCGCGGTAGATGCCATTCTCGAGCAGCTCGATCTGGCGGATAAACCGCGGCTGATGGTCTGGAATAAGGTGGACCTGCTCTCCGCGGAGGAGCTGGAATCGCTGTTGCGCGGGTCGGGGGGGGTAGGAATCAGCGCCAGCACAGGTCGGGGACTCACCGAGCTGCTCGACAAGGCGGATCGCACCCTCTTCGCGGAAGGCTCGTCGGCGGCGTTGGGAACTCTTTGATGCCGCGCTAGACGAGCTCCGATTTGGGCTGGCGGCTCATCAGCTCGACCACCGCCTTTTTCGGGCTCTTTCCCTCGTAGAGGATGGAGTACACCTGATCGCAGATCGGAAGCTCGACGCCGTCGCGCAGCGACATGTCCTTCGCGCTGCGCGCGGTCTTCACCCCTTCTGCCACCTGCTTCATCCCCGACAGGATCTCATCCAGGGTCCGTCCCTTGCCCAGCTCGATTCCCACGCAGCGGTTGCGCGACAGGTCGCCGGTGCAGGTCAACACCAGATCTCCCAGCCCGGAAAGGCCGGCGAGCGTCAATGGATTGGCGCCGTGTCGCGTGGCAATCCGGGTGATCTCCGCCAACCCCCGGGTAATGATCCCCGCCCGCGCGTTGTGACCAAAGCCGAGGCCGTCCGAGATCCCCGCGGCAATCGCGATCACGTTCTTGAGCGATCCCCCCAACTGCACCCCCTTCACGTCCGAGGAGGTATAGGTGCGAAAGGTGTCGGTATGGAAGATCGTTTGCGCCCGGGCGGCGAGCTTCTCCCAGCGAGAAGCGATCGTCACCACGGTGGGCATCCGAAGCGCGGTCTCCTTGGCGAACGACGGTCCGGAGAGCACGCCGATGTAAGGATGGAAATTCTCCGGCAGGCAGTCTTCCAGCACCTCGGTCATCGTGAGCAAGGTGCCGTTTTCAATCCCCTTGGACACGGTGATGATCGGCACGTTCCGGGGAAGGAATTCTACCGCGCGCCCGAGGACCTCGCGCATCGCGTGGGAGGGGGTGGCGGCGACGACCAGCTCGCTCTTTTCCAGCGCCTCCCGAGGGAAATGTTGGGCAGATAGGTCGGGTTCTCATGTCTCTCGTTGATCGCGGCGACGAGCTTTTCGTCTCGGCCCCAGAGGTGCACCTGCTCGCTGTTGATCGCCAGGATGTTGGACAATGCCGTCCCGAAGGACCCGGACCCGATCACGCTGGTGCGCGTCGCCACTGGCACTTTAACACCCCCCATCAAGTCGCCCGAGCCGCGGCCGAATTTCCGTTACACTTGCGTAAATCAAACCCGAATACAAACCGGCCGGCCCCGAGGAGCCGTTTTTCCTCCAAACTTCGCCGGAACGGGCAGATGTCATAAATAAGGAAGAACGTGCTGCGCAAATATCCAATGCAGTTGCTGAGCTTCCGGCGGACCTTTGGTCTGCTGATGTTGCTCATCGTGCTGCCGTCCGCCGGATTGTCCGGATTTGGCGTGCTGGCGATCGTCAACGAGCGGGCGGCGGTGGAAAAGCGGATCGAGTCGAACTGGACGGTAAGGTTGGAGCCGCTGACCCAGAGATTGGTCAGCGCCCTGGGTGCGTCTCGCTCGCAGCAGGAGGGGACCGAGCTGCGAATCACCTCGCTGGACGGAACCGTGCTTTCCGGGGCGCAGTTCACGATCAAGGGCGACCAGATAGACGCCAGCGATGCCCGGCTCAAGGTGGCGCTCAAGAGCGGCCTTCCGGATCTACCCATCGGTTCCGATCGCCCGCTTTTTTTCTCCATTTCCTCCCAGCACGGCACTTTCCTGCTCGCGGCGGTGCGGGCCGGGCAGGAGATCCGGGGCGCCCAGATTTCACCGCAGGGCGTGGATCGGCTGCTGCAGACACTGGCGGCCGGAGTCCCTACCGCGGGGGAACAGGTGCGGTTCGAGCTGGCGCCGTTCAAGCGTGAAACGGGCGAAAGCCTGGTGGGAAAACTGATGTCCGGCATGGCCGAGGCTCGCGAGGCGGCGCTTGGGGGGCAGCGACCGCTGGCCCATCGGATTCTCCCCGCCCCCCTCCAAGATTTCCAGCTGCTCGCATCTCCGGTCGGAGCCGACCCGGTGGCGCTGGCGTCGATGCGAAACCGGGCGATCTACGGGGTGCTGCTCGGGCTGTTCTATCTGACCCTGGTTCTGGGCGTCATTCTCACCGCCAGAGCGCTCTATCGCGAAGCGCGGTTGTCCCGTCTGAAGACTGATTTCGTGTCCCTCGTCAGCCACGAGCTGAGGACTCCCCTCACCTCGATCCGGATGTTCATCGAGACGCTCGCGCTGGGAAGGGTGGAAGAGCCGGCCCAGACCCAGGAGGTGCTTCGCGCTCTGGGCAAGGAGACGGCGCGATTGTCGGAGCTGATCGAGCGGGTGCTGGATTGGGCCCGCATCGAGAGCGGCAGGCGGACCTATCACCGCGAACAGATGGAAGCGCAGCGTTTGATCGACGCTACGCTCGAGGCGTTTCGGGCGCAAAGACCGGATGCCCCGGTCCAGCTCTCCTGCCAGCTGCAACCGAACTTGCCTCGGCTCTACGTGGATCGGGAGGCGATCACCGGTGCGCTCCTGAATCTTTTGCAGAATGCCTTCAAGTACGGCGGCAAGGACAAGCAGATCGCGGTCCGGGCCAAGGCCGAGCATCGCGGCATCGCCATCGAAGTGGAGGACAACGGCCCCGGCATTCCCTTGCGCGAGCGCAAGCGAATCTTCGAACGATTCTACCGGGTGGACGGGTTGCTCACCCGCCAGACCGAGGGCTCCGGGCTGGGGCTGTCGATCGCCAAGCGGATCGTTGAAGCGCACGGTGGGAAAATCTCGGTGAGAAGCGAGCTGGGCAAGGGTAGCTGCTTCACCATGCACCTGCCGTCGCTTGGTCCGAAGGAGATTCCGGCGTGAGAGAGAACCCTCAGCGAATCCTGGTCGTAGAGGATGACCTGTCGATCCTCGCCGGGCTGTCGATGAACTTGAAGTTCGACGGGTACGAGGTTCTTCAAGCGCAGGACGGCCGGACCGGCCTCTCGCGCGCGCTGGACGATCGGCCGGATCTGGTGGTCCTCGATCTGATGCTGCCCCAGATGAACGGGTTCGAGGTCATCAAGGAGCTGCGCCGCCGGGGTAACCGGGTGCCGGTGGTCGTCCTCTCCGCGAAAGGGCTGGAGAGCGACAAGATCATCGGCCTGGACCTCGGTGCGGACGACTACGTGGTGAAGCCGTTCGGCCTTCAGGAGCTTCTCGCCCGGATCAAGGCGGTGCTGCGGCGGCGCTACGGAGCCACTCCGGTGGTTCGTTTCGGAGATGTGGCGGTGGACCTGGACGCGAGGAAAGTCACGCGCGGCGGAAAGACCGTGGATCTGACGGCTCAGGAGTTTCGCATCCTCGAGCACCTCATCGAGCACCCGGGCCGCACCTTCACCCGGCAGGAGCTGATCTCGGGGGCCTGGGGATTTGACTACCAGGGAACGGAGCGCACGGTAGACAACTTCGTGCGGCAGCTTCGACAGAAGTTCGAGCTCAACCCCGACCGGCCGGAGCACTTCCTCACCACCCGAGGGCTGGGTTATCGGTTCGAGAAATAGACGTGAAGCTGTCCTCCGCGGGTGGGGCTGACTAACATGGCGGGGATGTACCGCCGATACACCATTCACCGCGATGGCGACCTGCTCGTCGAGAACCTGGATCCGTCCGGAAAGCCGGTGGATCCGGAGCCTGTCCCTCCCGAAGACCGGTTGCCGGTGGAGGTGATCGTGATGGCTCCCGATGGCGAAGAGGCGAAGGTTCAGCTCCTCGATCTGCTGGAGATGGCGCACGGCCTGGAGGCGGAAGAATCCGCCGGCGCGAGGCCGCCCCACAATCCGCCGCAAGCGTGAGCCGCTCCTAACACTGCGGCCCGACTCATCGCACCGCGCTTCACCTCAGAGAGTCATTCATTCCGCAGTGAGGCCACGACGATCTGCAGCGGATCGTGAGCATCGAACGGCTTCTCGTCGAAACGACCGTAGCGGTTGTTCGCCACGAAGCCGCCACCCTCGAGCGCCGCATCGATCTCCGCAGGGAAGAATTGGCGCAACCGAAGACGTCGGATCGACTCGCCGGTGCCGTGGCCCACCCGGCGGCGTTCCCTCAAATGGGGGGCGAACGTGTTCCGGTGCGTCCAAAGGTCGAGCTCCGCCTCCCCCTCGGACTCCCTCGCCGGCCCGCTCGCCCGGCTGGGGTTGACCGCATCGAACAGCAGTAGCCCACCCGGCGAGAGGTGGTGTCTGGCGGTGGCGATCATCGCCTCCAGATCGAGCACTGACGGCATCAGCGCGAGGGCGTTGTGGGGCGCGAGCACGGCACCGAATTTCTCCGCCATCCGCAAAGAACGCAGGTCGGCGGTGACAAACTGGACCCGGCCCGCGCTCGCCGGCGAGCGGCGCGCGCCTCCTTCTTCGGCCAGCGCGATCATCCCCAGAGAGGGATCGACCCCAAGAACCCCGGGAAGCACCTCGCCCAGCTCCCAGGCCAGGCGACCGTTTCCACAGCCGAGCACGAGAACGGGTTGTTCGAGCTGCGACAGCTGGCGTCGGTAGAACACCACGTCCGCTTCGGACCCGACCAGGGACACCGGAGACCTCGCCCGCCCGTTGCCGCTGGTCATCGACCTTCGCGTATCATGTAGAATGAGTTGTTCCAATGGCGATTGGTCTGATTCCGTCCCACACCATCATCGGCAACCGCTCGAAGCCTGACCGGCTCGCGGTGCAAGAATTTCATCTCGTCCTGGTCAATACCAAGGACGCCGGCAGCTCATTCCCCCTGGACCAACCTGGCGTCAAGGTGGGGAAAGCGCCCGATAACGACCTGGTGATCGATCATCCAACGGTCAGCCGGAACCATCTCATCGTGCACCGCCAAGGCGATCGGTTCCTCGTCCAGGATCTTGGCTCCACGAACGGGACATTCATCGACGGCGCCCAGATTCGCGAGGCCTACCTGCGCGCGGGCGCGCTGCTCGAGGTGGGGGACGTGCAGCTCAGGTTTCAGCCCCAGGTGGCGGCGATGGAGATCGCCCCGACCTCGGAGGATTGCCTGGGCGACCTGGTAGGCAAAAGCCTGCCCATGCGGCAGATCTTCGCACTGCTCCAGAGAATCGCTCCCACGGATTCGACGTTGCTCCTGGTGGGCGAAACGGGAGCGGGAAAGGGAGCGGCGGCGAAAACCATTCACCGCCTCTCGCAAAGGAACTCGGGCCCCCTGGTGGTGTTCGACTGCGCCGCCGTCTCCGAGACACTGATCGAAAGTGAGCTCTTCGGGCACGAGAAAGGGGCGTTCACCGGTGCGGTGGCTCAGCGGATCGGTTGCCTGGAGCGAGCGCACGGAGGAACGCTTTTTCTTGACGAGATCGACGACCTTGGTTTGGACCTGCAGCCCAAGCTTCTCCGCGCGATCGAGGACCGGGAGTTCCGGCGGCTCGGGGCTTCGTCGGCACCGGTGACCTTCGATGCGCGGATCATCGTCGCGTCGAAGAAGGATCTCTGGGGAGAAGCCCAGGCGGGCCGTTTTCGCGAGGACCTCTACTTCCGGCTGTCCGTCTTCACAGTGAACCTTCCCCCCCTGCGCGATCGGATCGAGGACCTCCCGCTGCTGGTCAACGCCTTCGCCGGAGCCGAGCTCTGGGATCGCCTGGCGCCGAAGATTCGCGATCAGTTCCTCAGCCACACCTGGCCCGGCAACATCCGGGAGCTGCGCAACGCGCTCGAGCGGGCAAAGCACATGGTGGACATCCCCGGGCTTTCGGCCGAGTCGTTGCTGCGCGAATCCCCTTCGCGCCAATCCGCCGCTCAGGGGGAAGTTCTATCGGTGGATTACGCCGGACTTTTCAAGGACTGCAAGGACGAGCTGATCCGCGGCTTCGAGCGGGAGTACCTGACCCGGCTGCTTTCGCGATCCAAGGGCAACGTGGCCAAGGCCGCGCGCGATGCGGGTTTGGACCGCAAGCACCTCTACTCGCTGCTGCACAAGTACAACCTGGTACAGGGAACCGGCGATGGCCCAGGTCAGGGTCCGAAGCCGCCGTCGAGCGCAGTGGACGAAAAGCTCCCATAGAGCGTCCGGCCGGCCCCGATGTCCCCGCCTTGATCGAAGGACATCGAGAAATTCCCCCGCGTGCCCTCTCCGGGATTGCCTCCGCTGGAAATCACCAAGTCGCCCCGCTTCACCGGCGGGAAGTTGCGCGGTGGCTCGCCCCAAGCGAGGTGGATGACGCTCGTTCTGAGATGGCCCGGTTGGTATTCGCCGCTGAGATCGATCTTCCTGCCCTGCCTGTAATCGATCCCTTGCATCGCCACCGTCACCCGCGCCACCAGGTCGATGTCCGCTCCCCGGTTGTTGTAGTAGCTCACTTGCACCGCTTCGGCGTTGCGCCTCACTTCGACGCGGGAAACATCGAGCGGGAACAATTCGGAGACGCTTCCGCCCAGCGAGTTATCGCCTCCGCATCCTGCGGCGAGCAGGCCGAGCACCGCAACCGTGGCAATAGACGGTCGATTCCGGATCATGGGTCCACGTACAGCTTGACCGCACCCGACCCCGGATCCCGGTAGGCGATCGCCCGCTTCCCGTTCGAAAGATAGCCGAGCTTGGGCAGGACGCCGCCCTGCGGATCGATCACCGCTTGTCTCCAGTTGCCGAGAACGCGATAAGCGACGCGCAGTTGTCGCTCTCCCGCGGGGCAGGAGTCTTCGGCGATGCCCGCGCGCTGCGAGCAGACGTAGAACGCGATGTTCGGCTCGTGGGTGGAGGGATCGATTCCGATCGAGGGATACCAGCCCCCCGTACCCGATTGAAACACCGGATCCTGCTGCGTCCACACCGAGCCGCTGCTGGAAGAGGTGAACAAAAGGGTGTTGCTCGTTCGATCCACGACGGCGATGCCGTACCCCAGCGTGGCGTCGTAGGCGAGCGATGGCCCCTTTTGGGTATTGGTGATTTGCAACACCGGCGCGTTCCAGGGGGTACTGGTCCAGCTTCCATCCGTGTTTCGCCGGTGGAACAAGACGTTGTTTCCGGTCCCGTCCGAGCTGTCGAAGATCTCGTCGCTGACCATCGCCAGCTGTCCTTGAGCGCCGATGATCATCTGGTTGTGACCGCCATACGCCTTCTTGTCGTCGCCGCCGCAAACCACCGGACGCCGGCTCCAGCTCCCGGGGGTTCCGGTGGCCAATTTCAGGTCGGACCCGTTCCAGTCCTGCTGCGGGAACTGGCCGGTGTGCACGTCCCGGTAGGCAATGTACGCGGTAGAACCGATGAACTTCATTGCCGGGAACAGCCCGACCACGAACCCCAGAGGACTGTCGCTCACCGGATTGCCGCAAAGGGTTGGTCCATCGTTGCTCATCCGTGCAGCGATGTCCTCTACCCAGGTCGTTCCGTTCGGCTGTCGGAATGAAACCGCAACGTCGCTCTGAAACCAAAAGGGAGACATCGTTCCGTCGTCGCCCCCGCCGAGATAGGCCACCGCCGGTTGGCCATTGTTCTGGAATGCCAGACTCAGCCCGAACACCCGTTGCATTGCGTTTCCGGTCGCAGCTCCGGATGGCGGCAGCTTCTGCGACGCCGATACCACTCCGTTCTGCCATTCGACGTATCGAATCTCGAAATTGACTCCACCGGTGCCTTTGAAATAGGCGACGCCCACCCGGTCGTTCGGGCCGATGGCCATCGACAGATACAAGTTGGGATCCATCGAGCTTGAATCAAGAACGGTCGTTCCCGGCGCGGGAGGTGGCCCTCCATCGGGCGTGCCACCATCACCTGGATCACCGGTGTTATTGGATGAGCAGCCAACCAGCCCCGCCATCAGCGGCAAAACGAGCATCAATTTCATGGAGATTCCCCGGGAGCGCGGCCGCGGCCAATTGAATCACAATTATACCGGCGCGGGATGGACCGGGGTTGGTTACACCGGTCGCAGGCCGTGTATTTTCTGAATACATCCTCGGCGATGTAAACCAACATCGCATCCACTGCGCACTCAAGGATCGTTGGAATTCCAGACGTCGTTCTTGCCTTGAACGTGAGCGCGCTGGGAGACTTGGCTTATGCCGCGCGCTCGCCCGAAGGCGACCCGCTTCTCCCGCCGTGTTTTTATTCACCGCCTCGCATTTTTGGGTGGCGGCGTGGTGTTGATCGGGCCCGCCTGCAAACTCGAACCCTCGGTCGGAGAATCGAAGGCTGTCCCTGATGGGGCGAGCCGGTCCGCAAATCAAACGTTCACCCCGGAGGAAATCGCGATCGTCTCCGCCGCCTGCGATCGGATCATTCCGCGCGATGAGGACCCTGGCGCGGTGGACGCCAACGTTCCACAATACATCGAGCGGATGCTGCAGACTGCGGAGATGCGAAGGATCAAAGCCGAGTTCGTGCCTGGCGTCGCGGCATTGAACCGCCAAAGCACCCGCCTCTTCGGACAGGGCTTCGCCGAGGCGACCAACGCCCAGCGAGACCAGGTGCTCACCCTTTTCAAGGACAGCCCTCCCGCCTCCGACGAGGCACGCTTCTTCGACCTTTTGATGGTGTTCACGCTGGAGGGATTGCTCGGCGATCCGTCCTATGGCGGCAACAAGGATCGGGTCGGCTGGGCGTTGGTTGGCTTTGGCACCTCGGAGCCTCCCCCCCAATACGACGGGATCAAGCACCTGCATTCGCACGGAGCTCGCTAGGTGGCGTCTTCCCCGGTGGACGTCTGTATCGTCGGCAGCGGCGCCGGCGGAGCACCGATGGCGTTACAGCTCGGCCGAGCTGGATTCAAGGTCGTGGTGCTGGAAAAGGGCGCCTATTACCAGAAGGAGGATTTCGTCCACGATGAGATCCTCAACAGCCGGCGGAATTTCTTCATGCCGCTTCCCTGGGACGAGCCACACCTGATCCGCTATGCCCCGGGCGAGAAGTATCGCCGCACCAACGCCGCCTGGACCGCCAACTGCGTCGGCGGCGGAACGGTGCACATGAGCGGCTATTTCTATCGGCTCAAACCGATCGATTTCCGCCTTCGCTCGGAGCTTGGCCCGGTGGCGGGAGCGAACGTCGCCGATTGGCCGATCCGCTACGAGGACCTGGCGCCCTTCTACGACATCGCGGAAGAAGAGCTCGGCGTGTCTGGCGAGGCGGTGCCGCATCCGTTCGCCGAGCCGAGAAAGAAACCGTACCCGCTCCCACCGCTCGAAGAGCACCCGATCTCCAAGCAGCTCGACATCGCCTGCCGCAAGCTCGGGTACCATCCGCTGCCGACCGCGCGCGGAATCATCAGCCGGGCATACCGCGGCCGCGCCGCCTGCGGCTACTGCGCGCTCTGCGGCAGCTACGGCTGCGAGATGGACGCCAAGTCAGGAACCAATTCCTCCGTCATCCCCGCCGCGGTGGCGACCGGCAACGTCGAAATCCGGCCCCGCTGCATGGCCCAATCGGTGGAGGTGGACGGCGATGGAAAAGTTAAAAGCGTGGTGTACCTCGATCGGAAGGGGGTGGCGCAGGAGCAGCTGGCGAAGGTCGTGGTCGTCTCCTGCACCGCGGTGGAGAGCGCGCGGTTGTTGCTCAACTCCATCTCCTCCAAATTTCCCAAGGGCCTGGCAAACAACAACGGCCTGGTGGGCAAGAATCTCGTCTTCAGCTCCTTTGGTGAATCTCGCGCCACTTTTCAAATCACCAGGCGAAAAGAGAGCTGGCCGTGGCTCGGCGATCCGGCGCCCTTTGTTCAGCGGAGCTTGCAGGACTTCTACGTCATGCCGGACAACCGGCACGGCTTCCGCAAGGGGGGAACGCTCGGCTTCATGTGGACCCATCCCAATCCCATCTTCGCCGCGGTCCGGATCGCCGGAAGCGGCAAGGCGGCCGTCTTTGGAAAGGAGCTCAAGGACAGACTCCGCGAATACCGGGATTCGAAAATTCTTCAATTTGAAACATACGGCGAATTCCTCCCCACCCCCGGCACTCAGGTCACTGTGGAAGGCTCGGTGAAGGACAAGTACGGGATTCCGGTGGCGGCCATCACCGTCGACCGCCATCCGATCGATTTCAAGCTGACGAAGTATCTGGTGGAACGCGGCGAGGAAGTGCTCAAGGCGATGAGCCCGGAGAAGCTGGAGCGGGTGTCAACCCGGGGCGAGACGACCATTCTGCAACACGGGACTTGCCGCTTCGGGAACGATCCGACGACCTCGGTGCTGGACAAGAATTGCCGCGCCCACGAGGTCCCGAATCTCTACGTGGTCGACGGCAGCTTCATGCCCAGCAGCGGCGGCGTTCCCACCACCCTGACCATTGCCGCCAATTCGTTCCGCGTCGCGGACGTGCTGGTGAAGCAAATGAAACGCGGCATCTGAAGCAGCGCTACAGCCGCTTCGCTTCCACGTCGACCTTCAGCGTGTAACGGCAATCGGTGTCGGAGGTGAAATTGACCAGGTGGTCGCCCAGCCCGAAAAGATCCGCCTCGCGCATGAATTCGCCGAGCTGGTCGTTCTCTCCGACGAACACCGTGCCGGTGGTCTCTTGCCGAACCCGGTCGCGACACCCCGTCTCGAAAAAACTGATCGACGTCTGCTGTCCCACCGCTCTCACATCCTCGACGAAGACGTGAACGCGGACGGTCGAGGGTTCCGCCAGTTGGACGATGAACTGGGTGCTGCCGGGAAGACGGCCTTCGATGTAGCTTGGGGTGCCCAAAAGACATCCAGCGATTTGACTACAAATGGGCCAGTTGCGATCGCATGAATCCTTGACTCTTCCTTCGATAAATTGGTCTTTTCGCCCGCAACCCAGAGCGCTGATCGCCAGCAGAAGAATCGTTGTATGATTTGACAAACCTGGCCGCGTCCCGAGCACTGGTTTGGCTCCCGAGGTATTTCTCATGTCCTATCGCGCTACCCTGCTGTCTCTTATTCTGCTCGCTCTTGCTGGCTGCGCAACATCAGATCCCCCTACCAATCCGCAGATTGTCGTCAATCGCGACACGGTTGGCTTTGGCAGCGACAGCGGCTTTGGAGCATACGTCGGCACATCGCGCCAGGATTCAATCGACATTCGCAACGGCGGAATCCAGGATCTGGTGGTGACTT